>SKEM01000084.1_pt1 | contig 73540 bp, 79 predicted proteins | sample 4826731 | NCBI WGS metagenome assembly SKEM01 (sample SAMN11008809, study PRJNA524170) | human gut metagenome | biome: Human fecal sample; material: Feces; isolation source: fecal sample from pouch patient p37 | host: Homo sapiens | place: Israel: Tel-Aviv | collected 2015-07-27 | reverse complement strand
TTTTCTTTCGTTTCTTGAACTATATCTATGATCTCTGCAATATCTGAAGATTTTTCAATTAGTTTTAATGCCTCTGTCCTATCGAAATACTTCTCCTCATTAGAAAAATTAATATCACTATTTTGATCTTGCAGAACTATTTTCGAGTACTTTTCAGGAACAAAACTTTTAATTGCCTGGTCGTTTTCACAAATCAATCTGACGGTAGGCGTTTGTACTCTTCCGACACTCATTACATTTCCCTTTTTATTTGGAATGATCTTTTTCCTTTGTAAATCAAGCGTTGTAAGCTGAGTTAGATTCATTCCAACAATCCAATCGCTGATCGATCTTGCATCTGCCTCATGATAAAGATTTTTTGTCTCCTTAGCATTTTTCAGATTTCTAAATGAATTTTGAATCGCTTCAGTAGTCATGGAATTAATCCATAATCTTTTTGTTGCTTTATTCAAACCATCAGGGATTTTTGAGAGAATTGTATAGGCTATTCTCTCTCCTTCTCTGTCGGCATCTGTGCCGATAATTACTTCACCAGCCTTCTTTACTTCATTTTTAATTATCGAAAAACGCTTCTTGATATCTTCATCATCTTTTAGGGATAACTCCAAATTTGAATCTGATAAAGGTAAATTATTGAAATCCCAATTTTCTTTTGGATTTTGATATTCAAATAAATGTCCCCTAGCAGCGACTATGTGAATCTCACCATCAACATAAGGAGAATCTTTAACAATAATTACTCCACCTTTGTTTTCGGATTTACCAAGAGCCTTCCCATATTCGCGCGCTTGACTTGGTTTTTCAGCCAATACAACACGTATCATTAACCTGTCCTCCTTCTAATTTATCTTGCACAGTCAATATCGCATGGATAATCATTTTTTTGTTTTTGGGGACAAAAACGCGAAGTAACGAAAAAAGAGTCCGCCAATTGGCGAACTCTAACTCTTTTTTTTAAATACTTTGCTGCATACTTGGAGAAATACTCTTTTGAACTTGTTGATTATTTGGCTTTATGGTCTTCATTTTATCTTCAATTGCATTTACTAGCGCTTGGGAGTTCTTTTGAATACGTCCTAAAGCAGTATTCAATTGCTGATCATTCATTTTTTCGAAATCAGAGCATCTTTCTAAAACTTTTTTATCAATAGGTAATCCGAGTTTTTTTGCAGTTAAATAGTTTGTGATTTCTGCTTCAGCATCAACAAAGTTTTCATTTTTATTTCCTGATTTTTTGCTCATTGCTTGGGATAGCCCCTTAATGCTGGCTGATATTTTTTCTTGTTCAGAACAATTTGCGTTAATAAGCACTTTCTTCTCATCGTGCAAATACTTACTTGGTTCAGAAATAGATTTACTTTCATCCAAACAAATATTAATTCCCATTTTCTTACCAAACTCATGAATCGCGCAAATGGCCTTTCCCTTTCTAACTTTACTTTCTCCAATAGGGACTGACTTAGAAGAGAGAACTTTTTCATAGGCCTGTGGTTTCAAATTCGTCTGTGAAATATCGAATACCTTATAGTCAACAAATGAAGGCCTTCCCTCAGAATCTCTTTTCTGTGTTGATTTTACTTTAATCTTTCCAGTTTTGACTGCGGTTTTCTCCTGCGGAGTGGCTTTCTCAAGGTCTTTATAAATTACCTGGTTCTTATCGTCTTTCTGCTGATTTCCCTTTTCGTCTAATACTGGAATTATTCTTTTCATGTCCGGCCTTAGTAGAACAATCTGAGGATGTTCATCAGCTTTGACTGATAACTTGTTTCCAGTTATTGTCTGCACTTTTCCTGTTTTTGTGTTGGTAAATGAAAACACGTTCTTGTTTATGTCCTCAGCACTAATTCCATATTGATCATTGCTGTTTTGCCACTGTTTATAAGTTGCTACTGCTTTCGCTTCAGGAAATTGCTCAATAATCAATGCTACATTCCTAGGTGATAAATTTGAAAAACTATCTATTTTTTCTAAATATTTTTCAAATAGATCTGGATTTGAAATAAGATCTCTAGTCTTGTTTGTTGCAGCTTCATTCAATTGCTCCGGACTAATTTTCACATGATTCTTAACTGAAGTTTTGTTTAACTTTTCTTCGCTAATACTTTTTTCAGGATCTTGATCTAAGGAACTCATGTGACTTCTTTTTTCTTTTTGTCCAACAGATTCAATATCAAGCTTACCTTCCTTTAGTTCCTCTTGATCGGTCAATTTAACTTCTGAAAAAACTTCACCGTTGATTCTAAAGGTATTCTCTTCATTTGTGATTGCCAGCAATCCATCTTCTTTTGGTAAATTACGAAACTCATTATTATTTGTCTTGTATTCATTCCATTTTTCTACAAAGGATTTAAAATATTTTGGATTTAATTTATCTACAGTAATATACTCACTTCTGATCTTATTTCCAATATCCTTATAACTATCGTTGATCCATTGATCTTCAGATGTATTGGAAACATTCCCTTTCAAATCAGTAGAAATAATTGTAATACTACTACCAAAAACATCTTCTTCATTAGTGTAGAATCTCAACATTGCTCCATCTGAGTGATTTTCAATTCTTAAGTGAATGCTTTCAATTTCTTTATTCTCTACTTTCCTCTCCTTCAATAAATCATTCCAATCCTTAATATTACTTTCTTTGACTAGATCACTACGCTCATCAAAAATTGGGATCGTTGCTAAGCTTTCTTTTAGATCCTCTATATAATAGTCGCCAGCATCATCATTATCTACAGCAAACGAAACAGATATGCCTTTATTTTTCATATCTTTCCTAAACTCTTCTGGTGACTTATCAGAACGTTTTAGGCACAAAGCATTCAATCCTTCAAGGTACTCAGTTGAATTGATTTTTGAATCCTTTGCGTAAATATCCTTAAAATGGTGACTAACAACGCCTTTATTTAATCCACTCATTGAAACAAAGCGAACGTTCTGAACTTTTTCAGTACCTGCATTCAATTCATAATAGCTCATCATATCAATTGGAGCTTCAAAAAAGACTAAGCTTTTTGGTTCTCCAAAATCGATATTCATTCCATAGCGTCCATCAGAATTAGGTATAAGTCGTTTTAATCTACCGCGATCGTGATATTGGGGAAGGTATTCTATCCCCTGTTGTTCAGCACCTACTAACTTTCCCTCACCATCTAAATATTTGAATACAATTATCGTTTCACTATGAGCATCTTCGCCTTTGAATGTTCTTGTAGCCTCAGCCAAAACTCCCTTATTACGAAAGATATCAATAGTTTCAGGACTTAATTTTCTTGCATTCATTAAGTATTCTTTTGCTGCATCAATGCCTTCATGCTCTTTTAAAAAATAATTGAATGGTTCGCGTTTTTCAGCTGCGGCTTGAATTGATTTCAGATCAACTTCCTTCAGATCTGTTGAATTCAAGAAATATACAGCTTCTCGAAACGGTACTTCTCGAACGCTCTCAACCATTTTAATTGTGTCTCCTGATTCATGACGAGAAAACCAACGGTAACTGTTTGTTTTCGGAAATATTTTTAAACTTGGATGATCACTCCATTGATACTCATTTGCAGCAGACTTTTCAATCTTCATGCCACATGCTTCAGCAACTTCCATAATGTTCCTTGATTTCGCGAATTGAATTTTATCTTCGAAAGATAATTTTGGCTTAGTTATCTTGGTAATAAATTTCTCAAACTTTTCAATGTCTTTATCCGTTTTTGGATGGAATTTCGCTGAGAGAATTAATTCTCCTTCAGTCTTCTCTTCGAAAGCTACTCTGTCCATACCTTTGACAAAATAGATCTTTGGATTCTTTTTCCATTGTGATAGATCTCCCTTGTCAATAAATTCCTTCAGTTTAGCTTTCTCAAATTTCCTATCTGGATCATATCCAATGGTCGCCAGTGATAAACTGGTTTGTTCAACATGATTATTCGATAGTTCATTTTCTTTGGTGCTTATGCTCTTATTTACATCTTTGTTACTCTCAATACTTTGCCGATCGATACTATTATTTAAATCCAATATAGCTTGTTTGTATTCAGGAAACTCCTGGTCAAAATATCTGCTGAATTCTTCAATCATTTGATCGTTAAATATCACATACTCGTCACTTGTCTCATACTCTTCTGGGCTTTTTATAAAGCTGCTATCTAATCCTGATCTTGATGAATAAATTTCGAAGGCACGAGCAAAAACCTCTGTTGGTGTCCCGTAATAACCCGATTTGGCAACAACATGGCTCTGCTTAGGAAGGCTGCGGATATTCTCTCTATAGCTTTTTACAATAGGTCTGAAATTATCTGACATACTCAATAGTTGTCCATCAGAAGATTTGTTGTAATCTAAGTAATGACCATACTCATGAATAAATGATTGAATTCCAATACCACCAATTTGATCATTGTAGTCTCTGAAATCTATTGCAATGCTATTAGCCAAAGGATGGTATAAACCTAGCGCATGATAATTACCGAGTTTTCGTAATCTGAGATCAGGTCTATGTTCTGCTTTTGGCAGCGTTGAATGGACCCTTTGCATTTCGGTTTCGAATTGTCTGAATAGATTCAAATCAACATCATTATCTATCTCAACATAACCGAATTGCTGACCAAGAGTTGTTGAGTCCATGATATCCTGTGTCTCTTTGTTAATATTCTTTTTTGTTTGCCAGGCACTTGCTCTGGTTTGTTTTTCTAAATCACTCTCATACTGCTGTTGTAAAATAATGTCATACGTATCTTCAATGTAGTTCTCAATAAAATCTATTACTTTATTGTGGATACGGGCTTTTTTTACATCATAAGGATAAATGTATCTTTTGCTGCCAGGACTCTCCAGAATGTACGGTGCTTTTTCTAAGTTAAGTTTGTTAGCACTTTCTGGTGCAGAAGTTAAATCTCTCCATTTAAAGTCCTTATAACCGCCTTCGGCCAATTGCTCTTTGGTTGGGGGTACTTCCATATAAGAAACATGTTCAAATCTTGGTAGTGTTTCTAGGAACTCATCAGTATACTCTCCAATGGTACTTTTCCTGAACCCTGATTCCCATTTTTTTGCTGAATATGCTGGACTGGTTAGCTTTCTAAGGAATCTCTCAACGTGTTCTATCTTAATACCAGAATCATTTAACTGTTGCTCATGGTCAGAATAGGATTTTATTATGTCCCGTTGCAATTTGTCATATCCAATTGCTCTATTCACATTTCCTAGTGCGAATAGATCTGCTTCGTTATTGGAGTAAGTGAAATAATAGTGCTTATTATGTTTAGTTCCTTGTTTGTTCTTAGGATCTAGGAACACCATTGTTTTTCTTGTAATGATTGAATTTTTAGTATGCGCCTCCATATCAAACTCAGTGTAAAATCCTAGACTATCATCAAGATCGTATTTTACGATTGATTTTTGTTGTTCTGTTAGCGGTGATACACGTACTTTAACGTCTTCTGGATCGAATCTTTTTTCTACATGTAAACCATTTCTATTTCGAACCATTGTTTCAACAGCTTTTAGATAATCGTCTTGGGTCCATTCACCATTCTTGTAAATGTTATCTGCTAGTTTTCTGAAGGAAGTATATAACGTATCCTTATCTGTAAATTTTACTGGAGTCGATCTTATGACTCCGTACTTTTCTTTCATCAGGGAAGTTAACTTTCCTAGTTGTTGAGAGCTTTCAGATGCTGCTTCGCTGGAAATAGTTACATTCTTTTGAGGTGGAAGATCCTCGTTGATTTCTAATTCCTTGTGGAAATACCTCAAACTAGTAAATCTAAACCGTGGATCTTCCTGAATGTCATTTCCTTCTTCAATGAATTTTTTATATTCTTTAACGTAATTTTCGACTTTGCCCCAAAGTTCTTCCTGTTTTTGTGTTAGTAATCTATATTGATCATTATATTGTAGACGGCGCCGGCTTATTGAAATTGGTACTTCCTTATCTAAGATGATCATCTTATTTATATCTAACGCTGCATTTGGCTTCTCAGCTGTCGGTAAAGTCACAAATCTGTCTGGAAATCTTCTAACGTCACTTTTCTTCCCATTTGTTCTGAAGGGAACAAAGTAATCATTGTTTTCGTCACTGATAATTGTTCCTTGAACATATGGCCGTTGTCCATCGTCATTGTCTAATAACTCAGTAAACTGTGGATGATTTTCAAAGAAATCTTCTGAAATACTGGCAATAATTGGATAATTTTCCATAAGTATTCCTCCATTGATTTATTGTCATTTATTTAATATAATTAACTTGTAGGAGGGGTTCATTGTAGTAGCCTACCTCAACGAATAATAAAAAGCCCTACACGCCGTCAGTTCAGCTGCAATGTCTGACTTAAAACAAAAGCAATAATGTTGACCGCCGTTTGGCGGTTTTTTTTGCCTTCGTTTTCCTCGTCAATTCCTCCTGGTATCGTTAAGCCTTCTTTTTAAATCGGTCGTGCAATTTATTTATGAAATTGTCGATCGAAATAATTATTGATGTTTGATCGATCTTTTTATTTCCCCAATGAATCATCTTCATAATTATTTTTGTAGTTACAATAAAAATTAACGTGGTATATCCGAACCTAATTTGTTCGCTGCTGAACCTTTGAATGAAACTGGTTATAATAGAGGAATTCATACTCAGATATACTAAGAAGCTAATTACATAGATTAAAAACAAGCTAATGCTCCAGACCGATTTATACTCGCTCTTCTTTAATTTTGATTTTATTTTTGGTTGCACATTTTGTATCTGTTTCATATAGCAGCTCCTCTAATCCGTTAATTCTTCTGCTTCTTGATATTCAGAAAAGGTTGCTTCTTCTTCCTCTTCAGCAGCTAACTCTTGTAGTCGATCAATTTCGTCACTAATTTCCTGAAAAGTAGCAATAGCGACTTTTTTTTCTTTCGTCATTTCGCCTTCTTGCAACATATTTACTCTCTTCAAAATGTAAGTATTTAACGCGCTCACATCGAAAGTAGGTTGATCCATCATTTTGTAATCTCCTCCTTAAATGCAAAGAAAGTTTCTTCTGGAAAATGCTCAATAATTATCACGGGTTTCTCGTATTCTTCCTTACTGATTTTTCCATCTGAAAACTTTTGCTCTTTTTCCACTGTTTGCCTTTGTTTCTCTTGTTCATATTGTGAGACTTTCTTTTCAAACTCCTTTCTGTTGTCTAGATATTGCACACTAAAAATCAAGTGTTCATTTTTCCCAATACCTTGATAAAATATTTCCGCTTCTTTTGGATCTTTGGACAGATAAGCCCAACCTCCTTCCTTATCAAAATCTTCTGTTGCCAAGTCTAAGAACAATAAATTACCTCTCTCAATCAAAAATATCCCTCCTTCTTGTCCTTGATTGAAGAATAGAGCAAACAAAAAAAAGAGCAGTATTGGGGACAAAACCCGAATATTGCTCTTCCTCTTTTGATTAATTTCTCTCTCGATTCTTCTTTTCACGTTCGTCTCTCTCATCATCTCTTGCTTTTTTGCGTATTGCTTGGAGATTTTTGTCTTTACCCGCCTGAAGAGCCGAACTTAACCCTTTCATAAATGACGAAGAAACGTTTACTATATTTTGATTATTCATTTGTTTTTGAGTGGTTCCTACTGTTTGTCTAGGCGTAAAACTTCTTTCATCCGGTAAATACTGGAATGGTTTGTCGTGTTCTAGAATCATCTTCTCAGCAGCTGTTAATTGTTCGTCACGACTAATTAAAATAGAATAGTATTTACGTAAATCGCTGAAATTCTTCCCGTTGGCTCTTTTTAAATTCGCTTTCTCTTCGCTGTCTTGGGAAGACTCTATCTTTTTATTGTTCAAATTAATGTCATATTTTGTCTTAACTATGCCAATTCTCGCACCTAGATCTTCTAAATACTTTTCTTTTGTAACCCCTGGTCCTTTTATTAATTCAATTAAGCTCTGATCCTTTAGATTTTCAACTAGATCGTACTCTGTTTTGAATCTATCTACTTGTTTTTCTAGTACTTTACTTGTTGTTTTCCCTATAGGTAGTTGGACCACATCTTTATACTTCTCCTGTAAATGTTTTTTCTCCTGGTGCTCTTGCTTCTTCATCTTCCAATTTGGTGACATTGAAAGATCAGCAAGTCTCTGAATCTCTTTATTTTCATTTATCTTGAACGCGACAAAAGCTTTATCGGCTTCAATCGGATTAATATTCATCAAGACTTTGTTCTGTTCTCTCAATAAATACTTTTGATCTTCAAGAACCTTAAGCTTTAATGCATAACGATAAATTCCCAGCTGCTGCCGGTCTTCTATTTCATTATCCTCAGCTTTCACTAAATTGATTAATTCTACCAATTCATCGGAGGACAAATTCATCAATCCACTAAGCGAAATTTTACCTTTTTGACTTGGATCTAATTCAGTATGTGCAATGTCATAATATGCTGCGTCCTCGAAATATTTTAGATTCTTTGTGTCTTCTCCATTTTTGTCTTTCTCAAATACTGGTACTTTCACATTGATTACTTGAGCGTGATCAAGTAATTTTCTTCCTTCTCTTTCCCAGCTTTCCGTTGTCTTTATTAGTGTAGCGTATGGATTTTGATCTTCTATCAGTTTTTGATTATTCTCTGAGAAATTCGAAATATTATTTTCAAACATTGTTGGAGGATTTTCTTTCATGTACTTCAAAACTTTATTTCCTAAACGACTTCTTAAGTCCTGCTCTCTTTTTTTCAACAATTGATCAATGTCAAAGCCTTTTGTCTTTTCAACAGATGTTTTTCTCTTACCCTCTACGAATCGAATCTTCTCATACTCTCTATTTTTCTCTTCTGCCGTATAAGCGGTTTTGTAGTTAAGGAGGAAATTGAAGGATTCTTTTTTAAACTCTTGATATTCAGCTTTACCTTCGTTAGCAAGATAAGAGTCAATATACTTATCCAGGAAGAATTTACTTACTGAAAACTCTTTCGAATTTGATCCGTATCTTATTTTTCCTGATTGCGGTAAATGATTAAAAACTTGTTCTAAATAGAATTTTTCTGTTTCTATAGGTTTTTGATTTTTCCCAATTACTTTGCTTAGTAGATCCGTTTTAACATTCGCAATAATTTGTTCCTGGCGTAAAATCTTCCCACGTTCCTGCTCATTTATTAGACTATTAAAGATATTACTTTTGAGACTCTTCAGCGTTTTTTGAGAAAAATGCCCTTTGTATTCAACGCGATTTCTTGCTGCATAATAAATCTTATCTCTTGCAGATTCAATCTCTGAGATCCCAATATGAATGTGAACATTATCAGTATTTAAATGAATATCTCCCCACCAGAATGCTGAGTCAGATAAGCCTTCTTGTTTTAGAACATATGGCATTGCTTCTCTAACTGATTCCTTCAGAAATCTCTGATCGACTTTTTTTGTTTCTTTATCAAATATACCTTGCTTAGCTAAAAATTCATTATCAAAAGAAAGAACTCCTTTCCAAAGAAGAGATCCATTCCCATAGGCAATATCGAGTTTTTCCTTTATAAGTGAAACTTCCTTTTCAGGTGCTTGATTGTATTTTTCGTTAAAAAGAGGAGTAATGGTATTCGATTCCTGCATCTGTGTTGCATAACTTCTATTCATGTAGTCAATGTATTTTTTAAAATCTAGTTTTTGCTCTGGAACAATTTTTTCAATACTTGCTAACATTTCATCAGACATATCTTCAAATTGACGTACACTATTTTCTAGTGATAACTCATTATCTAATTCAACCTTATCTTTCCGATTAGTATAATCAACAAATTGTGATTGTGGCTCGGTGTATTCGATCATAAATGTAACTGCTGGACTGCTCGTTTTAGCCATAAGATTTCCTCCAATGAAAAGTAATAATTTAATGATTTAGCACTTAGATAAAAAAACTGAACCAATATGCTTACCTATCGGTTCAGTTCAGAAATTTTAGTTACAATTTACCAAGCACCAACTTAAACTGGCCGTACTTTCTTTAGGCAGCTTTTCAAGATTTTTGTGAATGCCTCTTTTCAGATCTTTATCATGTAAAACTATAACGCTGCTTGTAGTATTGTGATCGCTCCTTCGGAAATTTCGTCTCAAATATTTTTCAGTGTAACCAACTTTCTTTGAGATCTCTTTAAAACTGAACCCAAGTGTAAGGTATGATACAACAATTTTTCTGATCTTTTCTTTCTGAACCTTGTCTTTCATATATTGCCCTTTTTCTTCTATTAAAACTCTTGAGGCTATCAATTCTCTCTGATAATTTACAAATACCTTCCGCATTTCTTCTATAACATTTTGCCAGTAAGGTGTGTAAGGATCTCCAGTATATTTGTTCCTTAAACATTCAACTGGTTCATTAAACTCCATTAACCTTCGATTAAAGATTCCAAGATCTACAAAAGGATCAATGAATCCTCTCCCTAATGTTCTCTGCATGATCAGTAATTCTTTAAGATACTCTTCTTTTTTGCTCATGATAATCCTCCGAAATTAATTATTTTTTTCATTCGAATGCTTAATGGTCTTCGACCTCTCGATATCCTGTTTCAAAAGATCCATTATCCTTTTGATCAACTTACTTTGGATTGGGTCAGTTCCAGTTTGAATACTTTCTAATTGTGCCACATCATAACTTGACCCATTTTTTCCAATATGGTGATTTGCAAGAGCTATATAAGTGAGTATGTCCTGCTGACGCTTAAGGAAATTTATTTCCCTTAAAATAGCTTGAGAATCTTTCGTCTGAATTTTCTTTAGCTGTTTTAGTCTTTGTACGAAATCGTCTGTCTTTGATGTTTTAATAAAAAGGTCGTAGAAGGTACTTAATATCAAATTCATTTGGTATGAGAAATTCTCACTCGTTGTGCCGTCTTGATTATCTAAATAGTTAATAATCTCTTCTACCTTTTTTCTATTTTCCTTCCGAACATAAAAGGTGATTTTTTCTTTATCAGTATTTTTCATAATTAATCACTTCACTTTTTTTGAGTATCCTGTTAAATAATCAATGGTATATCCTTCTTGGATGTTGAAAATATATACATTGAAAGATACGGAGTTATCCTCTATACTTTGAGCTTGCATTCTGATTCCACGACAGACTTTTTCCATCCCTCTGAAGATTGGAGTAACCTGATACCTTACATGATTTCCTGAATCTCTAATATAGTTAGCTACTAAGTTCTCGTAGTACACCATTGAACTTTGTTGATTTTGAAAGTTTGCGTTCAATGATCTAGTACCGGTAAATAAGTTTTCCACCTTATCGTTTTGACCTGTTAATTGAAATCCAATTAGATGTGATCGGTTGTATAGGTAATCTGTTTTTCCATTAAAGATAATTTTTTTATTATGCCAACCGCTTGGTTTTACATGTCCAATATCTTTACGCTTTTCAACTGGCATTGACTGTTTATTTAAAAGCGCATTTGCTTGACCAACACGGTTCAAGATATCTAAATTTGAATATTTCTCCCAATGCCCGTCTTTCGTTTCTAATTCTTTTTTCGTGAAGGTAGGTTGATTATTGTTCAATTGTAAAACTTGGTTAGTTCCATCAAATTCTATTTCTTTTAGATCTGCAAGTATTTCAGAATCTTTCGATTCGTTTTCTTTGTCGTCTGTACTATCGATACCTAATTGAGAAGAAATATCCACTTGAGTAAAAACTGAAACAACATTATTTAAAACATTTGGTTGTAATAGAATCACTGTTACGAAAAATACTACAACAAAAAGAAGTTTATTTTTTTTCATTAGCTAGTGATCAACCTTTCTTTTTTGTTCTATTGCTTCCACTTCTAAAATGAATTGTAGCCACCTCTCTGTTTTTGAGTTAAGGATATCCAATCTATTAAGCAATTCTACTTTTTGTATTTCTGATCTTATCAACCCTTCCAAAATTGCTGATTGATTTCTTTTAATCCTTTCAATATCGGCAGCCATCATATTTTGAAGCAAATCTAATCCATTATTATTCACTATTCGTTCAAGCTGTACTAACATAAATTGATTAAAGCTAGGGTAAATACTTTTTTTGGATATGGCCTTTAATTTCTTCTTGGTATTCCTGTCTATTTGCCTGATTTTTATTTCTTCACTCAAACCCCGATCTCCTTTTCATCAATTCCTTCATACTCTAACCATTTTGAAATCAGATCTTCGTATTGTTGAAGTTTCTCCAGTATAGAAGTGAACTCTTTTTCATATTTTTTTTGTTTTACCAGTATTGCATTTTCCACTTTTTCTATATCTCTGAAATACGTTTTGAAGGTATTCTGATATTGATCGACTACGGAATTTGCTAATATCTGTTTAGCATTGTGTAGCATAAATGAATTCAAAGAATCGAACCCTTGCTCATCTGCTAGAACATGCAGTTGATCAACTTCATCGATTGTTAATCCTTCAATGGATATACTTTTCTTTTTCAAAAGCTGGTCCCCCTTTGAATTTTGATCATTGTGATCTTTAATTGCTGGTATAAGTAAATAGAAGCAAAGGTATAAGCATATATAAGCTTATGTATAAGCAAACAGTAGCGGAGCGAGAAAATTTCCATCTTTTGCAAACGTTGATACTATCAACTCCCCACGATATGTGGGGACAGTTTGCCTTATGCTCTTTTTTCCTAATGCCGATGCTAAGTGAGCAAGCTCAATTAACATCGGTTTTAGGGTAAAAACCGCATGAATAGAAATTTGTTAATTTCGTTATGATGCGAGTTGGATTTTCTTTTTTGCTTCTTTATTCTTTGTTCCCGCACAAAGAAAAAAGAAGGCTTTTGATTTTCTCTCTACGCTGTTTCTTGTTTCTGTTCTCCATGATCTTTTTGATCCGAATCATTCCCGTCTGGAACTGAAGATTTTTCAGCGGTCCGCTGACCATTTTTTTTTAGATCGCCAACTTCATTTTCAACCATTTGAACTACTTCTTCGATGGTTAAATTTTCATCAAGTATCTGCTGTAACTCCACATATAGCTTTCCAATTTTGATTAAAAGTTTTTCTTCCTCTTTCTTTTTTTCTTTCTGTAGTTTTTCCAATTTTTGCTTCATTTTTTCAATATCTTGTTCGTAAGTTTTTAATTGCTTCTTTGCCATAGGTATCTCTCCATTTCTAAAACCATTCTATTGAGAAAAAAAATTATTTTACCTGAACTTTTTGAACTGGACTTGAAAATTCGAAATCTCCTGATTTCACATCTTCAATTTTTTTGTTTATTGACTCTACTTTGTGCTTAATATTTTCAATATTTTCTGTCGCTGTTGTTATAGAATTATTCTTGTTCTCAATGTTTCGATCAATTGAAGTTATGTTGTTCTCATTTGATACTTTATCTTCCCCGACTAGATATTCAGATTCTCTCTGTAGATTCTCCTTAGCAACTTCATCTTCAGCAATCGATCTTTCTAATTTATGAATAGATTTTTCTAACTTGTTCTTCTGAGCTAGCTGGAAACTCTTTTCACTCTTAAGCTGCTTGAGAGCAAAATCTTCTCTTGATACATCAGTAATCTTTTTATGTTTAAGCTCTTCTGATTTTTCTGAAATGATAAATTGGATCACATTATCATCATTTTTTTCGACTGTTTGATCGCTTTTTACTTCATCATAGTCTTCGACATTAAGATCGATATTATTTGAATCTACTGATAGATTTTTAACATCTACGGCTATTGCTTCAAAATCAGTTGGGATATTGCGAATGACGGCAGAAATCTTATTATCAATGATTGGAATTACTTCCATTTCTGTTTTATCCGATTTGTTTTTGGCGTATAGTTTCCACTTTAGATTTTTAGGATTTATTCCATTACCTAGATTACTGAGATTGTCACTTGTTTCAAACTCCAATATGATTAGGTTATTTTTGGATGAGTAGGTTTGTTTCACCAAACTAATCTCACCCGAGCCATTGGAAAACGTCTGACTCGGTTCAAGCTGCTGGGCCGTATACCGCTCTCTGTTTGGTGAAAAAATCGCTCCTAACTGAAGACCAATCCATAGAAAAAGCATTGTTAGTATTGTAATAAACTTCCTTAGAATAATGTTTCTACTGAAAAACCTTTTGACAGATTTAAACCATCTAATGATTTTCACACGGGATTCCTCCTTTCAAAAAAATTGTAAAACCAGCAGTTGTGAAAAAAAAATCCTGCCTTTAAAGAAGAATGTAGCAGAATAATTTTATTTTGTTTTTTTGGGGACAATCATAGAATCAAAACCTATTAATAAATTGATGGTTCTACTTTTTTGATGTATTTCATTAGACCTACTGCTTCTACGTTATAACTATTTCCAAATGCTTCTTCAATTACTTCTAGTTCCTCATACACTTTCTTCCAGTCAACATTAGACAAATCATTGTTTTCTAAAAATTCTCTGATTGCATAATGTATCGGATAATTATATGGTTTTTTCCGATTTTCGAATTCTGCAACTACGTTTCTTGATACAAATATCTTTGCTATCGATAGAAGGCTCTCTTTGTACTCCAGGTGTCTTTGTTTCCCCACATTTTTTAAATCATTTATCAGTTTTTTTTGCTTATTGATTTCTTCAAGTTCTAAGTTTGAATTATTCTCTGTTTTATTTAGAGTCTTTTCCTTCCAAAACTCTTCTGAGCAAATAGGACAAATCTTTACTTCGTATTTCTTATTTTCTTTGTTTATCCATTTAGAAAATATACCGCTGCATTTTGGACACTCTATTAATTTCTTTTCCTTCTCTGGTGGAATAATCCCCAATTCTAAAGACCACGTTCTGTCCATATCTGGCAATCCATGTTTCAAGTAGTTGCCAACATGATCTATGATGATTGAAGTTTTCCCTGGAACATACCGCATACCTCTCATTGATTGTTGGATAAATATTGTTAATGATTGAGTTGGTCTGAGAAGGATTACAGTCGAACAATCAGGTACGTTAAACCCTTCAGAAATAAGATCAACATTACAAATAACTTTGAACTCCTTGTTTTTGAACCCATTCATTATCTTTTCACGTTCTTTTTTTGGAGTTTTACTATCAACATGGATTGCAGGAATACCGGCTGCACAAAATGATTCAGCAAATTTTTTGGAGTATTGGATATTATGAGCATATAAAATAGCTTGATTACCATCTGCCTTAGCTTGATAAGAACTCACTACATCAGCAAAGATATTTTCATTTTTCAATGCCTCAGAAATTGATTTAGTGGTAAATTCGCCGCTTCTCTTCTTTAACGTTTTCCTATCAATTAGAGGAATAGAAAAATATCTATACGGTGCTAAAAAATCATTTTCGATTAGCCAAGAAACACTTTTACCTTCAACGAGCTTTTGATATACATCAGCAAATCCTTCACCACTTAATCGGACCGGGGTGGCCGTAAATCCAATTCTTGGAACGTCTTCAAAGTGGTTGTAAATCTCCATGTAAGTTTTTGCCTTCGAATGGTGTGTCTCATCGGTGATAATTAGATCTGGCTTGGGTATCAGATCTAATCGGTTTTTTACTTTCATGACACTCATGTTAGTGACAAATTTTAAATCAACGTCATTCTGTTTTAGGGTTTCTTCTATCTGATCGATCAATTCTTTTCGATGGACCATAAATAGAAACTGTTTTTTATGATCGGTTCCATCTTTCATTATTGATGCAATAACAATCGACTTACCTGATCCAGCAGGAGATACGGCTAAAACGTTTTTTGTGCCTTTCGAAAGAAGTCTATAAATGTTTCTCTTTAATTCTTTTTGATGGCCGTATAAGTCAAATACCATTGGTCAATCACCTTTTTTCTTTCAACAACATTAAGAGCCTTAAAAACAAGCTTTTGTAGAAAAAAATCGTCGTTTTTTCTTTTGCTCAATGAAAAAGTTAAACCTCAGACAACCAGGGACACTAAAATGTCATTTTCCCTTGTTCTGAGGTTTCGGATTACAATAGCTTATAGTCATGTCATGAGTTGGATCTAAATGTTCATTGATATTTTCAACTGACTGATCTTCATTTCAATTTCTGCTAATGTTCTTTTTTGATACCATGATTTTTCTACCATCATGCTATTTGATTGCAGCGAATTTAGTATTAACAGTCCTTTGTTCTTTGTATCTGAACTCTCAAGAAGATAGTTTGTAGCAATATCTAAACATTCATTTCGAAAACTACAAATCATTTCAAGCTTTTGTATTTCTGTCTCGTCCTTCTTGAATTTCTGGAAGGTAAGTATTATCAAGTCTAAAATATTATCCAAAATCGCAAAACATAAAATGCTAATACAAATAATTAGTGGTCCCAAAATTGGCTTTTGAAGGACCAGGCTTAGTATTTGATCGAAAGTAAAGCTTTTTTCCAAAGAGAAAAAACTTCCTTCAGCCATAATCATTACTAGGAAAACTATAGCTGCTATTTTTTTAAGTAATTTTTCAAAACATTCTCTTATCTCTCTTGATAGTTTTTCTTTTCTGCTTAGTTCCGTTTTCATCAAAAATGGTGCTGGTTGGTATCCGCGGCCACGTATTGTTCCTGAAGCTGTTCCTAAAGTTGCTGGACAGCTATCTTCTCTCATTGCAGCCGAAACACTTGACCAATTTCCTGAATCTGTAAGAACCATAGAGTCAACTAACGTTATATCGTACTTATCTAATTGTCTCTCAGAAAGAGAATAAGCGACTTTATCCATTTCTGAACAAGTAGTAGTTGCATTTTGTGGATGATTGTGAACTAATACGACAAATCTTGAATTCAACATAATAGCTGTTCTGACTACCTTACGAGGAGAAAACGATACTTGCTCTTCTGTTCCTTTAGCTAGTATTTCAGCTCCTACTACACTACCGTCATAGGCTAAAAACAAAGCTATTTGATGTTCGACTGATAGATCCTCTATTAATGATTTAGAAACGGCTGCATAATAATCGCGGCCAAAGTACATTGTTTCTTCTGTGATTTCTCCAAAAGGAACTTTTATGTCTTCTCTTCGAGTTAGTCTTGTTTCATATTGTGATACTATCTCAGTCTTACTTTTCTGGTTCTCCATTTTTACCTCTCTTCCCGTGTCTGAGGCTTTCTTTCAAACAGGTCTATAAACCTCTCTAGTACCTCATTACTTGGATAGTAATCAAAAGTGGCCGTTCTAAAAAATATGATTAATGAGTAATTATCTAAAAGCATTCCTTTGGGGAAATTTTTTTTGAATTTAAGGTACTTTAATACTAGTGAAAAAAGAGCCGCAGCTTCTGACTTTTCCGTGGTGGTGATTGGTGAGAAAGTATTATGGGACTCTATATCATTTAGATCGAAAAATTCATACCCTTTCGCTTCTAATGTCTGTTTCGATAATTTATTATAGAAACTTAAATCACTTTCTTTTATCTTGCTGTAGTTTCCCATTGAAGCGCTTCCTTTTATAATTGCTTTATTGTGTATTAAAGCAGTTCCTGCTACTGGTGGTCCAAAATACTTCCAGAACTTCCATTTTGGAAACCTCAATTTCATATGGCTTTGCCAGTCCTTTCATTGGTAAACATATCTGATCTTTATTTTTTATTCTCATTGGTCTTTTCAAAATATCGGGTATCTGAAGAAAGACAAGTTGCTATTTTCATATCAGTTCTGCACACCTCTCCTGTGACCACTTGGTTCTTTTCTAGCGTGAGTTTTAGTTCTGCTCTCTTACTTTCTTTTGGAATCAGCATTCTCATCTTTTGATCACTATATCCAACAATTAGCATTTTACCTTTTACTAATAACGGTCGTTTAAGCAAGGTGGGATATTCAATAATTAGTCTAACTAGTTGATTTACCGTCATATTTTCAAGGTAATACCTATAACCGTTTTTTTTGTTAATTTTTCCAAAGGCTCTAACACTGAGTAGATCATCGAAACCATTCTTGGATAATTCTAAAAGATTTTTTATTTCTGCCTCACTAAACGGATGTGTGTCTATTCTTCTCTCAATAAAAGGATATCCAGCTTCATTTAGCCAGGTTGCGACTTTTCGGCTTGAATTATTTGATGATGACGTAAAAATTCTTATCACTTTAATACCTCCCTAATGGATCTTAATGGTGTCGAACGAATAGATAGTAAAATAATCATTACTTTCTATATTTATTATTCGTAACGACTTATCTATTTTTTTTAAACCTATTTGATTCCATCTATTTGAATTAACTAATAGATACTTTATGAGTTCATCCTGATGATCATTTCTGAAACAGTTATCTTTTTTCATCGATATTTGTTTTTTATCTTGATCGATTTCTATTACAATTTTCTTGTCTATGCAATGTGAAAAATAGCTTACATTTTCATACTGCTTTTGAATATTCTTACCAAAAAAAATCAACCTATACTGTTTTTCAAATATATCCAACCAGTTACTCTTCTCTTTCAAAAAAAATCCCCATTTCTACATCGATACTTCTAAAACTAATTAACTCTTTAAAAAAATGCTTTCTCTATAGTCTTATTAATTACTGAATATTTACCTCGAATTTTTGTTGCGTAAAGATCATTCCGACTTTTTCCGTTTCGAATCATCACAATAGTAGATGCATATTTCACATTGTATTTCACTTTCAGAGCTTGACCTTCAGGAGTATCAAGATCAACAAAAAAGGCTGGGTATTTGCTTTTCTTGCTCGCTTTTACAATTGTTTGTTCCGCTGCACTACAGTATGGACAATCATCTTTAAAAAAAATAAGATTTGCATTTCCATTTACTGCCGCTTGTAAAAAAATTTCTTGGTTCAGTTGCTGTTCATTCAATGTCGTTTTACTCTTATTAATATCTAGAAAATATGTTACGCATATAAGGATTAGAAATATTCCGAAAAGAAATATTTTTTTTATCGTGGCTTTAGAACAAATTAACTTGTTCGAATTTTTCTTCTTCATTAGGCTTCTTTCCTCTTTTGCTTTTCACAACAGATTTTTGTAATTCAAGAAGCTCGTTTTGATATTTAGAAAATACTTCCACAACGTTCATAAATCCTAACACATCAAAACTTTCAACCACTTTTACGATAGGAAGCATAGGATATCCTTTTCGTTTTTCTAACTTTAGGGCTTCTTGTATTGGGGATTCATTTGTTAACACACGTCCTACTCGAATTAATGCAGGAATAGACGTAACCAAATGATCTTGTTGGTAAAATGTGATACATACTTTTCCTTCTCGAACTTGCTCAAAATCTGAATGGTCTGTCGAGATTTTAAAATAAAATGTGGTATTCTCTTGGCCAACTCCAGTCAAGTATGTTCCCCTAACAATTTTGATCGATTCAATTTTTTTTCCATTTGATCTATTTTTATTGTCTTTCATTTTCACTATATCACCTCCAAACAGGTTCAATTTTGTATGGAGCTTTTGATAATTGACCGTTTTTTTTGTTCAATTGGGGATTTAATGTTTGCAAATACCTACATGCTTCCGAACGTGTATTAAAGTAATATTCATTATCCGATTTTTTTACTAATGCCTGCGTTTCGAAGCTGAAGATCACAAACTGTTTTCTTTTTTCCTTATTTCTCTCCAACTTAATTCCTCCCTTATGCAATTAGGTAATACAAAAAGCCTAAGCAAAAATGTCTAGGCTTCATTAATCACCAAATCCACAAATATCGAAGCCGAAAACAATATAATTATCTCGTTGCGCATATCTGGAAATATAAGAAATTTGTACTTGCAATTCTCTACCTGTCTCCAATCCATTAGTAAACTCAGAGATACAAACTAGGTCTTTTATATTAAAATTATCTCGGTTTTCGGTTATCCAAAATTTTAGGTACCCCGATTTAATCAAACTAAACTTATCTGACTTAACTTTCAGTTTATGTATTGATGGTACTTGTTGCATATCTATCATTCCTTTCGCTTACTGTCTTCATTGGACCTAGCTCTCGCATAATAGATTTTTTTCTTCTTCTGTTTTTGTTTTTTATCCTCTTTCTCTCTATTGGCGATTTGCTTTAAGGTGTAAAGCTTACTTTTTGAAATATTCTGATCACTACTCACATGAAACTCAAAACATGTTAGTTGGTTCAGATTAATCTCCTGATATTCTTCAATTAATGGCGAAGAAATCCTTACATTTACGCCACTTAAACTTGATTGTCTTACCTCTCCTATAGCAATTTCTGTATAAAACTTACTCCTAGTAATCAACACAATTTCATTTATCTTAAAAATCGAATCGCTATTGCAAACATTGTTCTTTAGTAATTCTGAGAGCTTATTATTCGTAAGACGGATCTTAGTTAGTCTTGTTTCGTCATCGTTGAAGATAAGCTCAACTCCATTTTTAACTGCTAAATATAGCGGTCGATATTCTCCTGGTCCAATAGCCACAATTATCTTTCCTTTCCTTTGCTTCTCACATTGTGAAACCAAACAAAAAGGAGGATTTACTCCACAAAAAAGAGGGTGACTACAGTCCAATTAATGGACGTGTAATCACCCTCTTAGTGTCAAGAAATACAATACCCCACTGCATACAAAACAGACAGTTTGCTATAGAAAATCCGTTCTCTTTAAAATATTTTAAAAAGAACGATAATTTTCAGTAAGAAAACTCAATATCGCCAGTAATTTTATTCAATATACTGACAAATATACTTATCCTGTGATAGTATTGGCAGTGTTGTAGTTTCTACAACACTAAAGGGGAGTTTACCGTTCATGTGGTTGGTAGCCGGAATGGACGGGGCAGCTATTATTCGTTGATCTAATCTAGGACGGCAATCCAAAATTAGTGAGAAAAATAGTTGCTTTCTCCTCTTTTTGTTTGGCTTCACAATGTTAAGAAACATATATTTTAGTATTTTTTAACTATTTTTAAAGACAAGCTAAAGGTATCACAACCTAAAACACCATGCAAGGATTTTTAAAACTCTTTTCTAGAACAACTATAAAAAAGAAATAAAGTAGATTATTTTAATTCCCATTACCTCCCTCAATAAATACTTCATAATCCGCGCGAGTTACCATCTTAGATTAGCATTACATCAGTATTCTGTCCATTACTTCACAAACTACAAAAATTAGATTTTCCTTGTTTTTAACTATTCAAATCATTACATTTTCATGTTATTTTAAATAGCATAAATAATTTTTTCAAATCATAATTTTATTTATTAGTACTCAAAAAGAAATGGATTTGATTAGAGCACTGAAGTAATTTGAATGATCAGTAGATATCTACAATATTAAAATACCATACTTTTAACAAAAAGCAAACAAATGTTCGGTTTGAAACAAAGTTAATTTTCAAAGACTAGCCCAAAAAGCTCATAAAAAGACACCCAAGAGAATCTGAAAACTGAATAATCCTGGGCTAAGGCCCAGAACAGAACAACTGTCAACTCTTAGAATAAAGTATACCCAAAATTGCTAAGGCAATAAGCGCTAAGGCGCTAAATTAAACTTCGTTAAACAAAACTAAAAGGTATCATAGATATAATGTAAGGGCAGTTTGCGGGTTTTATTTTCACCCAGCTCCCCAACTGATTAACTCTATTTCTTCATAGTCTTTTTTAGCCGGTAGCAACTGGTAAAATACCTTTTGAACTAATGTACCTGGCACAAGGAAAGCCTCTCTAATCGCTTCAAAATAAGCTTCACGCACTTCTTTTTTCGTTAGAATGATTGACCGCATAAGGGCTTTAACTGAAGCGATCATGATTCCACCGCCACGGCCGCGCGTAACTCGATAAAATACCTGGTTCGTTTCTTTCAGTTTCTTCAGTGCAGCATCGAAAGATCGTTCTGGAACTCCAATTTCTTCACGGATTTCCTTCTTAGTTGAGTAAATGAACGGTTTATACGTGTAACTTTGGGTCGCTAAATAAGCAAGAATATCTTGCTGCCATTCTTTTGAGTGTGATCTAACACGTTCGCTTCTGTCTTTTTTAAACTTATACCAGCCTTTTGGTTGCGAAAACAGCTGGTCATCTGTCAAACTCGAATCAATCCAGGTATGACAAATCTCACGAATGTAATCTTTAGCAGCTGCTTCGTACTTGGATGAATAGGCACTCTTAATAATCCGCTTGATTTCAGATTCTTTGAGCGGATTATTTAAACGATCATTCAGCATGATCATATTATACTCGCATGTTTCAATACTTGATTTTGAAGAATAATATGCCAAAGAAAGCGTAAAGATTGCGTTGTTTCGCCCCAATACGCCTTTTGATCCTATCAATTTTTCTGAATTCATCAGCAAGTCAACCCACTTTTCATCTAGTTGGCGGATTTCGTTCTTTTGATGAGGAAATTGAATGACTTCGGCCTTTATATCTTCTGAGACTGTCATTGACCAGTTCATCCATTCCTGGAATGAATACGTGTAAGACTCTTCAAAGAAAAGTATATTGTCATTACGCGGAATTCTGGTGATTCCAAAGTGATTGCAGTTAACATCGATACCAAGTAAGTCTTTTGCTAGTTCTTTTCGGATATTTTTGGATATCTTTTTTGCTACCCGGTCGATAACTTTATAATTAGTTTTTTTAGTTACATAGGCTGGAGATTTTAGTACAAAGAAAGCTTGATAACCTTTTGGTGTATCCAAAATTAAAGTAGGCATGAACCCTAAACGATCGTATGCAGCAAGCACGATCTCACCATGATTAAACTTTTCACTGTTTGCTGGTAAATCAATATCTACAAAAAAAGTGTTGATCTGTTTTAGGTTCTCTTCTTCGTGGCCAATAGGAAACTGCCGGCCACTATCTGAATATGTTCCATAGCAAAACACGTTCGGTGTCCAGTGAGTTAAACTATTTATGTTTTCAAACAGACCTTCTTCTGAAGTAATAACGATTCCACGCCCTTGTTTCATGTGATCCTTTGTTCGATAGCCAAAGATTGCCCCTTTATTCCCTTCAGATAGATTGGCTGGTTTTAACTTGCTATTTTTATATTTAAACTTTCTTAATCCACCATGAATAACTAGTTCCTGTGCTCTACTAGCTTGATACATCATTAATCAGCTCCAAAATAAATAATAAAAAGGCATGACTAAGAAAGTCATGCCTTCGTATAATCTGCTGAATTTATACAAGCTTAAATAAGCCCAAAAACGTTGATTTTTTGGCGAATTTCTGGTATATTTAATTCAACAGATTGGTACATTTGTATAGTTTCAAAGGCATGAGCAGTCATAATTCAAGGTGAGAGTTGAATTGTTTTGACTAGCTCTTTTTTTTAGTCTTTTTTTTCTTGTGAGAGTATTTTTGGATAAGCATAACTTTCTTCCTAGTTATACAAATCCTATTCAATATTTTAACATCTAACCTCCTTCCCGTAAAGCCACATTACTAGAATAAATCCTTGGCATGCATTCATTTAACGCTAACAACTTTGAAAGCAATATTATTAATAAATTCATTAGTAAAGTTACTACTGTTTTTCTTATTAATAGCAATTATGACTTTACTATCAACTTTAGAATTAAGGTTACTTATACAGTTATCATTGTGAGTATCATTATTCCCATTCATACTAATACTAGTAATGTTACTAGTATTAGTATGTTTACTAGTATTAGTATGTTTACTAGTATTAGTAGTACTCTATAATAAAACTGGAAAAAAACCCAAAAGACTTGCGTTTTTACAAGAGTGGTTGCTAGCAACTTTATTAGTAATGTTGTTAATATTAATAATAATAGGGTTGGTAGTGTTTCAAATAAAAAAGACCATATACATTAGCTCTTAGACGGCAATGTATATAGTCTGATTTCTAATTTAAGACTTCTTTAGTCTCCATATAATTCAATCGCTTTACTAACTATATCAGGATGATTAGCAAAAAACTCTTGAAGGGCCATATCTACGACTTTAGACTTTCCACCATTTGTCTTTCCTACTAATTTTGAGACTGCTTGAAGTGGACGCGTCGTTTCAGGAGGAAGCCAAACATTTTCTTGTTTCTTATCATATTTTTTTTGCTTTTCTTCCAAAAGTCCTTCCAGGGATAATTGGGTTTGCTGATTTGCTGATTTATTAGTTACCAATGTTTGATCGTTGATTGCAGTTGAAGCTTTTTCATCAAAATGGGTTGTGCTTTCGTATGTTTCGATTCCGGATTCATCTGATTTAACTTGAACGTCACTTCTTACTTCAGTTTCAGACTCATTTGTATCTTCAACACTTATCTCTTTATTCTGGTCTTGTTTTTCATTCTCCAATGCTACATCATTCTCATTCGAGTTAATCGAAAAATCGCCAAGTGTAGTATCGATTCCAGCTGTTGCATTTTCTGGAGTGAATCCTTTTCTATTTGATAGATTTCTAGCCATATTTTTACCCCTCCTAACTAGTAACCAAGTTCATCAACAAGATTATCAAAAACTTGTTTGAGAGCTATGATAGGTTCTCTTTCTTTTTTTGTTCTTATATCAGCTTCATCCACCATTGTGAAGGGTAGGTTATATTTTGTTATTGCTTCAGCCGGCTTTATTGATTCTGGAATAATAGTCTTTGTAATTCCCAATTGGTTATCAGCTGTAGAGATCATTTGTGCTGAAGTATCAAGAAATACTGAGTGAGTAATGGTTTTTTCCTTGAGTTTAACAGGTATAATAGCCTTTACTTTTAAATCCGGATTAGTTTTCTTCCAAGAATTAATCGTGTTGATTGTTTTGATCATACTTCTGAAAGAGTATTTTTCAGGATGAAATGGTATTAGTATATCTTCGGCAGCATTATAGACGTTACCAGCGATTAGTCCTAACTGCGGTGGCGTATCAATAATAATATAGTCATATTTGTCTTTTAATGGTTCAATAGCTTTCGCTAGTAACGAGTAGATATCTTCTATTGGAACACCACTATCAGCAATCTTTCTAGTTAGAGTGTTCAAGTATGATTGAGCTTTTTGTTCTAACTCATTTATTTTTACTAGAACATCTACGTTATTCTTACTAACGGATTTTTTTAGTTCGGAAATTACACTTAGAATCTCTCTCAGTATAGAAATTAATGAGTCATAGCCAGATAATATATCTCTATTGGCCATGCTCGTCAGTACATCTAACTCGAAAAAGGCCATATCATCATTTGCTGGTATTACATCAAGGGTGTCGGTAATGCTAATTGTGGCATCCTCAGCGGGCAGATCATTCAGAAGCACATCATAAATCGTATTTTCAATCTGATCTGGATTCTCACCAAAAGTCAAAAGAACATTTCCTTGTCCATCCAAATCAATTATACAAACTTTATTTTTCCTCCAGGGTTGTGCTTTATTGGGTCTTAAACTTAAGTTCCCTCCAATATTAACAGTAAGTGTTGATTTCAATACTCCTCCCTTATTAGTCGAAGGTGAAGCTGTTGTTGCTTCATAAACAGGAATTCTATCTTCAGTCATTTGATTACTCCTTTCTTCACTACTATCAATGCTAGTAACCATTACTCATATTAATAATAGTGAATTCACTAATTATTTGCTTTATTTAGCTGTTCTACATATACATCATATAAGTCTTCTAAAAGATAGCTGTCCTTAAGCACGTTATCACGAATCTTGTTGAGTACTTCTTTCATTGCTTTATCTGATGGATCTAACAACAAATTGTTACTATCGATCACTTCTTTTAGTTTTCTATCAAGTAAGCTTGAAAAATTTAAAAATCCGCCTTGGTCCTTGAAAACAAGTGTTGATTCTCTTTGTTGATCATAAAAATTAGCTAATTTTTCTACAGTCTGATAAGAAGCCTTTGAAAAATCATATGAACCTTTTTGCATATTAATTATTGTGGGGCGTGTAACTCCAGTTTTCTTTTCAATTTCATATGCAGTCATACCTGATCCAACCACACTTTTCACTTTTTCTAATGGTTCCATTTAATCCTCTCCTGTCTGAAGTAAGCAACTATACTATTACTAACAATAGCATAGTTGCTAGTAATGATACTATTGTTATCCTTATTATACTCACTAGTATATTCACTATTGTTTTTCATAATGTCTTTACTAGTATTAATACTATAGTTTCTAATAAACACATTATACTATATGAGTCTAATTACGTAAAGCCGCTTTACTAAAAATTGTGAATTATTGCCGAGTGATATCTTATTGTTTAGTTTATCGAAATGTCTTATTCATGATAGATCCAGTATAGTGTCTATTTGATTTGTTTCTCCGCATAGTTAAACGACAATTAAATATCTATATTCTCGTTAAAAAAAAGACCTCCACCACTATTGGCAGAGTTCCCCAAATTATTTAATATCAATCACTATCATAGTTACTATTATTAATACTAGTAACTATGATAGTAACTATAATTACTATAGATCCAAACTTTTAATGGCAGTGTCTTTATCTTCTTGCGTGATTCCTATGTATCTTAGTGTCTCTTTCTCAGATGAGTGGTTTAAAAGATCCTGAATGATTGCCATTGGTGTATTGTTTTTATAGAGAAAATATCCAAACGTCTTTCTCATACTATGTGGACCGACTCGTTTCAATCCGACTGCATCTGCTGCGTCATGAATGATCGCCCAAAGGCGCTTACGAGAAAGCGGCTGATCTTCACCCAAGCGGCTAGGGAAGAGGTAGTGATCAAAGTCATGGTTCTGGATCTCTTCGGAGAAATTTTCATCGACATATTCTAGGATCGCTCGCTGTAACTTTTTTTGGATCAGTATCGAATTATTCTTTTTTGTTTTTTGTTCCTTCATTTCCAAGTAGTCGCGAACTTTCACTTTTCCACGGTAAACATGCAGCACGTCCGATAATTTTAGTTGACGCAAATCTGATATCCGATAAGCGGTATTAATTCCAATTGAAAACAACAGCTCGTTTCTTGGACCATATGTGCCAGATTTCAAAACAGATTTCATGGCCGTGATTTTCTTTTTATCGGTAATCGGTTCTACAAATTTCATTTATTTCACTCATTTCTCGAACAAGACTTAATCGTAGTATAGCATATGTTATGACTCGTTCAAAATGAACCAAAATATTATGCAACTGATCAAAATGGAATTACTCCTAGAGCCACAAGGGATAGGGGAGAAACAGCGAACGAGACACAATCCGATTGTGTCTCGTTCGTTCAACTTGATTATTCTTTTCTTTCTTCAATCTTTTCTTCTGATTTTTCTTTCATGGCTGCTGGACTATCAAAAACTTTTATACTTATAATTCTTAAGATTGGAATCGTGATCATAAAGAACCCGACTGCAATGAATAGGTAAGAAAAAGAATATACTGGTAAAACTAAAAGAAATAAAAATATTGATCTCATTGACGCGCTGAGATTTTCAAACGAAAAATAGTAATCAGCGATTTTGGGTAAAAATTGTGCCTTTATACAGAGAATTAGTGATAGAGACAGTATAAGTCCAGATGATAACAAAAAAACAGTCACTGACTTACTCCTATTACCAAAAGTCAAAAATTTTTCATAAAAAGTCTCTGTTTTGTATATTTCCATATACATCAAAATTGAAACTGTGATCGATGCACCTATACAATCTTGGGGAGTGAAATTTAAATCATTAAATATTATTGATTTAAGTGCTCCACCAAAACTAAACAGTATCAGAAAAACAGTTGCCTGTCTCACCATTTTTTCGGGAATCTTCAGATTGTCTTCCAAACTAATTTCACTCCTCCAGCGTACTTGACTTCCTATCCGTAATTTAAATTAACAAATATAAAACAGTTCCTCAAAGTCCTTTTTATTTAATATCAGAATTCTTTTATTTCCAAGTTTTACGAGAATAGAACCAAATTCGAAGGCTTCATTACCAGTTGGTAAATCAATGACAGCTCTGCCTTTAGATTGTCCTTTTTGCGTTCTTTCAATTGAAAAAGGCCGACAAAAAACCTTTACTTCTTTCCAATTTTTTTTGTTATATGAGATATAATGAATACTTGCATTCAATCTACAAGTACCAGTTGGTTTGAATAGTAGTTTTGTTTCTATATCATTGAATTCCATATTTTTTGCCTCCAAATGTATCTTTTTTTCAGTATAGTATAAACTTTGATAAATGGACACATGAACCAGATACTCCAATATACTTTTTTACTAGGTTTTATTTCCATTATGTAATATGTATAATTAGAGGGTAATTTTATTAAGTAGGGGTGATTCTAATCGAGAAGGTTTTGGATGGTTGTTTAGGTATTTTGGATTCATTGAAAAAGGTACCTTTTCCCAACAGATTGTTTTTATTACTTTCATTAATTTTTGGATTAATGATGGTAAACATAGTTCCACCATTGCAAGCACCAGATGAAGTGGGCCATTTCATTAAGGCATATTCATTTTCAGAATTTAGGGTAAGACCTGAATCCTTTAAAGATAAGCTTGAAAAGAATGAAAGTACCTGGGGGAATTTTGGTTTTGAAGTTCCATATACCATAAAAAGTATGAACTCTTATTCTGTTGATATGAATGGTAAGAAAGAGAAATTCCCTTATTACTACGAAGGGGTAGATAAGGAAAAAATTAATAAAGGTGAGAAAGCCTTTATTGGTACCGGTGGTATTACAAATTATTATTTCGCCAACTACATTCCGCAAATTATTGGAATATCAGTTGGAAAAACCTTAAATAAACCTATGATATGGCAATATTATGCAGCCCGATATTTTAATTTAATTGGCTATATCTTGATCATGTTTCTAGCAATCTGGAAATTTCGCTTTTCTAAGTTAGGAGCTACAGTTCTGGCTTTAAATCCAATGGCGCTCTTTCTGGCATCTTCAACATCAGGAGACGCAATGATCATTTCAATGAGTTTTCTTTTCGTCTCATGGTTAACTGGTCTGATTGGTAAAGAACGAATATCGGACCTAAAACTTCTAATTAGTGCTTTGTTAATGGTTACGCTAGTTCTACTTAAACCAACATTAATTGTTCTAGGAATGCTCTTCTTTCTGATTCCCAATAAATCCTTCAGTATTAAAAGAAAAGTCGTGTGGGGGATCGCAATTTTTGTGGCGTGTATTTTATTCTATGTTATCTGGAATAAAATGATGATCGATCAACAGATTCTTTACCGAGATTTTGGTAATCCAAATAAACAGTTAGCTCAGTTTTTAAAAGACCCATCTATATTTTTTGAGAACTTTCGCAAAAACTACTTATTTGGCGTTAAAGGGGACTATATTGTTTATTCTTTTGTTGGTAAATTCGGATTATTAGATGCTCCTATGGGACTTCATTGGATTGTGCTATATTTTTCAAGTCTTATTCTAGGTTCTTTAGTACAAGAGAAAGATAGTCAATCCCTAATAGTTTACCAACGCGCAATTCTACTTGTTATGATGGCTCTCTACACATTGCTGACTTTCTTTGCTTTGTATCAAATTTGGAATAAAGTAGGAAGGACAGCCTCAATTGAAGGGCTTCAGGGAAGATATTTTATTCCAGTGAGTTTATTGGTTGTTCCGTTGTTTTCAAGCAAGGATACGATTTTGAACATTAAACCAGTGAAGATCAACATCGTTGTTTCACTATTTTTAGTATTAGTCCTAATTGCTGCAATCGTAACTCTAACCAGTCGCTATCCGGCCGCCATGTAAATTAAAGTCTTTCTTTTCTATTAAAAATGGTATAATCATGAATGGCAGCTGCCCCCAAAGGGGGTGTTAGTATGCATGATTTTCTCACATTGGTTGTCTCGCCATTAATCGTGGCTCTAGTGACAACACTAGTCGATCATTGGTTAGATGATCGAGACGGCAACTGAACGCAGCTGTCACTCTAACCCACGCGCTGGCCGTCGCATCCAGCGAAAAAAAAAGCCCTACTCCTGGACGAGTAGGGCTTTCGTGTTAGTATGCTTCGAAATTCTCACATTTCGCAAACTCATTATAGCATGGTTTTTCAATATTTTCTAGCTAGTAGTTTAGTATAAAAATCAATGTCTATTCCATTATTTCGTCTACACTGTCTCATAAATGTTACATATGCTTTTCAACAAAAGCTTTTACTACTTCTTCAAATTCTTTGTCAGTAAGTGTATCAAAATAACCGCCTTTGAAATAAGATAATCCCATTGTTAATGCTTGAATTGGCGTGAAACCTACACATTCAATCTGATTCTCCATCAGTTTCAGGGCATTTTTTTGAGTTTCTTTCAAGTGATCACTTCCTAAAAATTTATAGTACTCGTTTTCAAATTTTTATCTACTCTTCGATAGGTAATCGTGCCGTACCAAAGGATTCCTTAATTTCTTCATCTGGTATATCTTCGCCAGCTTGCTTCCTTTTGATTTTGTCTTCAATTTCCTTCATCTTATCAGGATTATCTAACAAGAGTTTTTTCATAGGTTCTTTTCCCTGTGCTTTGAGTTCTCCGTTATAGTCGTACCAAGCTCCAGACTTTTGTATTATGTCCGTCTCTACACCTAGATCTATAACCTCCGAAACTCTCGAGATTCCTTGACCATACATCAACTCAACCTGTGCCACTTTAAATGGTGGTGCAACTTTATTTTTTACTACTTTGATCTTAGTTACATTTCCAATAACACTTTTTTCTGCACCAGGTGTTTTGATCTGCTCACCCCGGCGAACATCCAATCGAATAGTAGAGTAAAATTTCAACGCCCGGCCACCTGGTGTTGTTTCAGGACTACCGAACATTACACCAACTTTTTCACGGATCTGATTAATGAAGATAATAACTGTTTTGGTTTTATTAACCGAACCTGATAATTTCCGCAATGCTTGCGACATTAAACGTGCTTGCAAACCGACATGAGATTGTCCCATTTCTCCATCGATCTCAGCACGAGGAACGAGTGCTGCTACAGAGTCAACAATAATCAAACCAACTGCACCACTAGAAACAAGGGCATCTGCAATTTCTAATCCTTGCTCGCCGGTATCTGGCTGTGATAATAGTAGTTCATCAATATTTACACCAAGATTTTTTGCATAAACTGGATCAAGTGCATGTTCAGCGTCAATAAAAGCAACAGTTTCACCAAGTTTTTGTGCTTCAGCAGCAGCATGTAATGCGACTGTAGTTTTACCTGAACTTTCTGGTCCATAAATCTCAATTATCCGGCCTTTTGGATAGCCACCAACACCTAAAGCGTCATCTAAAAGAATAGAGCCGGTTGGTATAACCTCAACGTTCATATCTGTCTTTTCACCCAATTTCATCACTGAGCCTTTACCATAATTCTTTTCGATTGTTTTAAGAGCATCAGCTAAAGCAGCTTTTCTCTTCTTTTCATCTGTTAGTTGTTCGGGTGCATCATATTTTGCTTTCTTTTCGGCCATTAAAATTTATCTCTCCCTCATCATCGTATAGTTCTCACATCCAGAACATACGTTCTTACCCATTATACCGTAGTTTCAGTATTTTTAAAGCTCTAAATAAAAATGATCTTTTTAGCGAGAGTTTAAACCAGTATGGTACCCTTTTTTGAATTCTATTGATAAAGCTTTTTTTGGAAACTATGAACAGTTTTTTGTAATTTATAAAATGTTCCTTTAAAATAATCCTCGAACTTCACTTCCTTTGCGCAAGCATTGTCAAATAAATCTTTTTTTAGTTTTATAAAATCGCTGTATACTAGCATAGGAACCTGCTCTTCTCTTAAAAACATCATGTCAGTACCTTCTAGTTTTTGTACACTGTCTCGTAGTTCACGAAGATTTACAAACTGAAGACCATTGTTAAAATCTTCAAGGTATTTATCTTTATAATATTCTAGTTCTTTAAAATCCACCTCAAATTCCTTGTATCGTTTAAAAAAATCAGGGTAAATTTTCTGCATTTCTAGTAGATTGGATTCTCTTGATAATTCAGCAAGATTTTTTAGTTCTCTTAGATTTTCCTCAACTGCAATTTGCGTGTTCGATAAGGAAATATGTTGGTTAGACAAAGTACAAATATTTCTGTTTATTGACTCCTGAATCTTTTCTAAACGTTCTTGTCTTTCATCCAAAGCCCTATTCTGAATTTCGAATTCTTTTTTTGTTTTTAAAGTTTCCTTTTGGGAAATCCAATAGGCCCAAATGATTGGAACTAAAATCCCTATCACTTGTATTAACAAGGATAACCAATCTGTTGATTCTATAGCTTGAATTAGCTTTTCAAACATCAGATCATTCATAAAATCACCTCTTAATAAAGTATGTTTCATTCTTTAAATTACTTCTTTTTATTTTTCTCATAGGTGTAAATTACATTCCCTTTAAATACAACTCTTACCTTTATTGGATTGGTTTGATATTGATCAAAAATTACTTTGACGCTTGATTCCTTAGTTTCTGATGCGATTTTATCAGTAATTAAATTTCTAGCTTCTAACTCTGAATCAACTCTTTGTTCGAAATTTACGACCCAATTCTCTTGGCGGCGGACCAACCACATACCTTTATTTGCTTCTTTCTCAGTCTGCTTCATTAAATGCTCCATTCCTTCTCTAGTAATAATATAAAAGTTTTTCTTTCCATTCCCAACCTCAGCAGTAGAACCTTCTAAAAACTTATGTGGATACTTTTTGTATTGCTGAAAAACGTAAGTTTTTTCTTTGTTCCAGCGCACACTTGCTTCAGGAAAAGACATAAGCCCCAAATCCTTAAGGTTTATACTCATACTAGCCCTCCTATACCTTATTTATTGTATATAGCTATTATACCTTTTATAAGGTATCTAGTATATAAATCATCAACATTTAATCCGTATCTCAGCAAACATTCGTTGACAAAAATCATACTTCAGCTTAAACTTAAAACGAACATACGTTCGTTTTAGTAATTTTTCTGGAGGTGAATATCATGGATTGGGACGATAATCCAAAATTCATATACGAGCGTGAACCTTCAAGAGATATTCTTTGTATCGACTGTAAAAGCTTTTACGCCAGCGTTGAGTGTGTAGAACGTGGGCTAAATCCGTTGTCTACTAAGTTGGTCGTTATGAGCTATCCTTCAGACAATCCGGAAGAGCGGGGGAGCGGCTTGATTTTGGCATCCTCTCCAGCAGCAAAGAAAGCCTTTGGAATTAGCAATGTTTCTCGCGCTCGTGATCTTCCTTTTCCTTATCCGGCGGATCTCATTCTTGCAGCACCAAGAATGCGCCTATATATGCAGAAGAACATGGAAATCAACAATATCTATCGGAAATACGCTGACGAAAACAATCATGCTGTTTTTAGCGTAGACGAAAGCTTCTTAGATGTTACGGACTCTCTAAAACTATATGGCTGTGAAACGGCGGACCAGCTGGCACGTTTAATTCAAATTGAAGTTTGGCAACAAACAGGTATTTACACAACAGTTGGAATTGGTGACAATCCCTGGTTAGCGAAAGCAGCTCTTGATCTGTATTCCAAGCATAATAGAAATATGAGAGCCGAAATCCGTTATGAGGACGTTCCGGAAAAACTGTGGAACGTGCAGGATCTTACTGAATTTTGCGGAATCGCAAAACGAACAAATAAACGACTAGCCCAAATGGGGATCAAGTCAGGGTATGATCTCGCTCATGCTGATTACTGGAGACTTAAAACCCAATTAGGTGTTGTTGGTACCGAACTCTATGCAAAAGCTTGGGGCATCGATCGAAGCTTTCTAGGGCAGAAATACACGTCCAAATCTAAGTCGATCGGAAACTCACAAGTACTAAACAAAGATTACACCAGACGAGACGAAATTGAGACTGTAATCAAGGAAATGGCGGACCAAGTAGGGACTCGTCTCCGCCGAGCTGGTGCTAAAACTGAATGTGTTAGCTTGTTTGTAGGGTACTCAATGGGTTACATAGATTATCAAAATCCCACAAAACAAGGGTTTCATCAGCAAATGAGAATACCGCTTACCAATTCAAGTAAAGAAATTGCCGAAACGCTTCTGATTATCTTTGATCGTCATTACCGGCGACAAGATATCAGAAACATAGGAGTCAATTGTTCAAGACTCACTTTTACAAATTCATTGCAGCTAAACTTATTTGCAGAACCCGAAGAACAGATTAATGATCATAAAGTTGATTACGTAGTCGATACTATTAGAAAAAAATTCGGATTCAAAGCTATTGTCCACGGGACCAGCCTAATGCCAGGATCAAGAGCGATTGCCCGAAGTTCGTTAGTCGGTGGCCATGCAGGCGGCATGAGCGGAATAGAGAGTGATCCTAATCATGGTCAAGCGAACTAAAAAAGAATTTCAGGACTATAACGATTTTCATGATCGGCCATTCGGACTCAAATGGGGTACCGCATATGCTATGGATGATCTCATGAAAGGCGTTAGAGCTAACGAAGAATACGCCTTAAAAAGCAATTCTGCAAAGCCACAAATGAGCAGGGAAGAGATAGATATTGTTCTTTCAGAATCATTTCTAAAACATAAAGAAGTGAGCCTTCAGCTAAACATTGTTGACGAGTTTGGCCGCTTGGTTGATTCACTATCCGGCTATTTTCTTGGTGAAGCTTACCAGGACTATTTCGTCTTTGAAGATCAAAAAATTGATTGGTCAGACGTTCGTAATGTGGAGATCATTGATAATTCAAAATGGTTTAAAGTTGATATGTTTGAATCATCTGAAAAAGTGAAATCAAGTACCGAAGCTATAACAGAGCCAGAAATCCAAATTGAAAAAGACAGTGAGTTTTACCAACCGTTTTATGAAGAAGGTGAAAGCCATGAATCTGAATAAAGTAAGCCCATACGTATTACGCGAACTCAATGTAATCCAGCTTTATGAGTTCAAATATATTGATCAGGAAACGTTCTTTAATTTAATTACTGGAGCCGGACAAAGAACGATCGCTGAAGAGGGGATTGATCGATTCAAATTTTATATAGAAAGAGAAGCAGGCAGAATAGATTACGATTATTTTGTTATTCCACGTAAGAAAAGCAACGTACAGTAATCGTACGTTGCTTTTAGTAATCTATTCGATTTCCGTTTTTATCACTCTCATAAAAATCATCGTCGCTTTCCCATATCGACCATGCCTCTTTGTAAAATTCATCATCTGAGCGTTCTGTAATGTCCATATCTAACCAATTAGTTAGGGCAAGTAAAATTGTGGATTTAATTCTTTGTTCATCTTTCCAGATTATGTCGTCATTGTTAATTAGCGTCCAATATACTTTTGAATCAACTTGAAAAGGTTTATTCCTGTTAAGATCTTCAAGTGCCACTTCAATTACCATTAGATCACGATAAGTCTCCCATTCAGGTCGTTCGACTGTCCTAGCAATACCTCTAATAATAGCAACGGAAAGGCTGTCTGAGCCATTTTTATTGTTGGCTGCGTTGCTCAATGTACTTTCTGGAATACCTGTCCTTTGCGATACATCATATCTAGTTTTGTCATGAAGAGCTAAGTAAGCATCAATGTAAGAAATTTTATATATCTTTTGCATGTGAAATCCTCCTTTTCTATATACCTATACTACCATATATCGTAGCATTATACTACCATATTTGGAAGTAAATATAAAGGTTTTCAAAATTTCTCTTTTATTAGTCTTTCCTGAAGACCTCGTATTAGCTATCCATGCAATGAAAAAGTTAAAATAACCTTAGAATCGCTTTGTACAACAACAAATAGAAGGGAGTTACCGAAAATGTGCGGTAGATACTTTTTCGATCTTGACTCAGAAGAACTTAGCGCTCTGTATAAGAAGATCCAAGAACAAGCCCGTCAAGAACAAAAGCACGCTGAAAAAATCGCTTCAGGTGAAGTTTATCCTACTAATCATGTTATTACGATTGGTGGAAATAAAGACAATAAACCTGTCGCAGCTGTCACACGTTGGGGCTTTACTGGTTTTAAAAAAGGCCAGTTAATGATCAATGCTAGATCCGAAAGCGTTGAAGAGAAAAAGACCTTTGCAAAGCCATTTCAAGAGAACCGTTGTGTATTTCCAATGTCAGGATTCTACGAATGGGACCAGGACAAAAAGAAATTTTTGTTTACTGAAGGCAAGGTCATGTACGTGGCCGGATTCTATCGCATTCATCATTCATCTGAAGGGGTCGAAACAGAATCAATTATTATGACCACTAAACCGAATGAATCAGTAGCTAAAATCCACGATCGTATGCCGCTTATTATTGAAAAAAAGAACATCGGCAACTGGATAGCTGACATAGATTTTGCTAGGGAATACATCAATGCTGAAATGCCAGCTCTTGAAAGTACCTTAGTGTCATAGAACCAAATAAAGAAGCAGCATACAAATGAATGTATGCTGCTTCTTTTATTTGATAGTACAATTTAGCTTCATGCCTAGTTTACACCGATATTCGAAAAATCATAAATACTTTTATCAATCGGATTTGCCTTAAATGTAGCAATACATTCTTTGAAGAGATTGATCGCACATTCTAACGCTTTTTCACTTTCACTACGACTAAAATGCTGCCCTTCATGTACAATTTTATTTCTTAAATAATAGGTGTGTTCATAGTAATCGTATAATTTACAGCTAGTGTTCTCTTTGTCGAATATCTGTCCATTTCTCTCAAAAAAGGGTTTCAAATGATCTTTCAAAATATTATCATATCCACAATTCAAGATATTACTTATTTTTTCTTCACTTACACCAGAATCTTGCTTGATAAAAATTAGAAACTTACTCATTGCCATTTCAATGAATGTATTCGCTTTTATCACGGCTTCCTGATATTTGCCATGTGAAAAATCATATTGTGCTCTTCTATGATAGATAAGAATATCTATCAGCTCATCATCACTTATCTTGTCTGCCAATGTTACAACGTTTTTTAGCAATCCTTTTGGGATAGATTCTGGTTTAATAAATCGAGTATCATCCAGTTTAGCAATGAATATTCTAGGTGTAAAATCTTCTTTTCTAATTTTGTAATTCCGTGAATAAAAAGAAAGAAATGCCCCAGGTATATCTTCGATAGAAAGAGTATTGACTTCAGGATAATGATGCTTAATCATAATACTCTTTATAATGCTGTTTAAATAATCAAAAGCTTTATCAAAGTATTCTGATGTTTTATCATATGAAGGAGACATACCGAGATCTTCAAGTAGTACATTAACTATCTCAACTTGTGAGTAATATGATGTTTGATACTCATTGACCTTTAACTCTCTTTGCTGGTACAGTAGTGCATTTTGATGTTTCTTTGAGTAAATAAATTGGCCATCTTCAATTGGTAACTGAAAAGGAATTTCAAATTGAAAAGTAAGAAAGCCCTTAGATTTATAACTCAATTCTTCCGATAGAGTTCTCATTAATTTGTACCCAAACATATTTGTTTGAGGATATAGTAATGATATAGCTTCTTCTGTCATGATTTCCTCCTTTAGCATAACTAAAACACCCTAGAATCACTTATTTTTCGATATAGTATGACGTCCTCACGTTCGAGATCATCTTTGCTTGGATATAGTATTAAGGAACCAAACTTGTGCTCTAATTCATTCATCAGTTCTACATACTTACTTGTTTTTGCACGCTCGCCTAATGAATCATTAGATTTTATCAATTCGAAACGGTTCCTAATCGCTTCGAGTTCAGAGTGTTTTTCCATTATAATTCCTCCTTTATTGCCCCAATTAGTTTAAGCCCTGCATCAATCCCCATACTAAAAAATCCTTTTGCTGAACATAATCTGAAATCATGTAATATCGATAAGTACTTAGTAATTCATCCGTTACAACATGAAAAAGTTCAATCGTTAATTGATTGTCGTTTGCAAGTATATAGTAAATGTCAATCAGACCCTTCATATATCAGCTAAAATATTTCGGTTTACATAATCTAAATTAAACAAAGTTATTTCATTTGCGATATTTTTTACTCATTCAAATAAAGCTTTTATAATCTCTGTTGAAAGCTTCAGCAGATACTACAAATAATTTTCCATTCTTATCTTTCAAAATGTAATCCCCTTCATATACATCTTTTAATTGATTATTAATCCTAATAGAAAATACGTCATGCCTAAAATCATAAAAGTACCTATCTACGAATTCTTTTGCTTCATTAGCATGTAACTTTTTGTACTGTAAAACTTCCTTTATATCCTCACTTTTCGGGTAAATTATTTCAACTCAGTCCTTCCCAATTTATTGACTAATTCTAGATTATTTCAATTTTACTATTACTTAAGTTCATTTAGCAAACCTATTTGGTAAGTGTTTTCATGTTTTTTTTACAATAGCCGGGCGTACCGCCCGCTTATTTTTAACCCCCCAGCCGGCGGTGGCAGGTGGGAGGCGGGGAGGGGAAAAATAAGAAGCGTTTTTATTGAAGCGAGCGCTTCAATAAAAACGCCCGCTTCCACATCCAATATTATCTGTAAAGGAAATAACTATGTCCTATTCTGGTTAGGGTATTCAAAAACTCTTGAACATCATCAAAGGTATATAAGTTCAAAAATTCTTTAATCGTTTTTGGAAAATCTGGATTAGTATCATCATCTTCTTCCAAATACTTCTCAAAGATATCCCTGTCCACTAATACCGCTGATTCATCATCTTTCCTTAGTTCGACCTGCTCCTTTCTATTTGCTAGAAACTCGGCAAATAATCGAACAAAATACGGCAATGAATATTCATAGAACGAATCTCGTTCTATTTGTTCATCTAAGGCTTCCGACACAAGATTACATAATGTGTATTTATTTGTTGCATAGTAATCTTTTCTATAGATATCATATGTTAAAAACTTGTCACCCCAATCTTGATCTAAACCTAAATGAAACAGATGATTTGCAGTTTCTAGTGCTAGCAATGTAGTGCCTGTTGGCAATAGTTTCACTTCTTCGGGATAATTTTCTACCAAATCCAAATGGTTTGCCTCAATCTCAATTTCTGTGAATTTTTCTCGTTTTTCACTATTGATAGCACTCTCCACAACCTCAACAAAAACTTGTAATTCTTCCATACAACTAAACGAACGTCTGACCTGATTCAAAACTTCTTCTCCGTTTTCTCTATTACTAACGAATGACAAAACGTCTTCACTACAAAGTCTATAAACTACATCCATTATTCTTCCTCCTTACGAAACTGGTAAGTTGCACCATTCTTTTTGATTGAATCAAAGCAATCAATCCAACGCTCATCAACCATCTTCGATTTTTTACTATCCTGATATTTAGACCAAGTAAGTTCTAACGCTTGATATTCCGCATTTGACATAGTACTTGGTTTAATCTTCACATCAAAACACAAAAGGGCTTGGAACAACCATTTCGGATTCTGTTTCAATAACTGTTCTATGGTTTTATAGTAGGTATCAATTAAATTTACCTCTACACTGCCGGCAATTACTTCTTCGACCGTTTTTGATAATAAGTCCTTGTAATGTTTTTTCGGTACTTGTGTTTCCTGATAAGAAAAAGTCATATCCGTAATTTTTTGTGCCATCTTTTCGATTGGCAATCTTGAAAAATCATCATAATACTTCTGCATAATACATCCTCCAACAATTATAGTTTTCAAATCAATCGTTTGAGCCGGACCCTTCTCAGTTGAAAGGTCTTGAACTTACTCAAGCAGTTATTTTTTTGATTTGTTGGCCATGATGAATCAAGAAGATTTAAAAGACACAAGGGCGCTTGCGTGCATTTTACCCTTGTGTCTTTTAAATGTTTTTGATACAAGACAACGGTTTTTGTTGTCGTTCTGGCAAATCAAAAAAATTGCTGTGTAAGCTTTTTAGCCTTGAGAATGGTTTTCTATATGGTTTTGATCTTTTTTGAACGCTTGCGTTCAATTCTTTCGGAACGGCGGTGGCGGTTGGAGTGGAGAAAGTTACTCTTTAAACTTCGTTTTAAATTCAATTAAAATATTGTCACTAAAACAAAAAACAGCGTACCTTCTGGTATGCTGTTTCCGCTGGTGTTATTATGCACTACAATTAAGAAAAGCTTGTAATTCCCATTTTTTTAATTAGTTCGTCTGCATATTTTGTTAAGGATGCAGCATTATTAAACCTCATGGATTCGATCGAACTTTTACCATTTTTTAAATTACTTGCTGCGCCAGATGTAATTGTAGTATTTTTTCCGATATCAGCAGGATTAGCATCGTATTTAAAAAGCAACCATTCAATTTTCTTCTGATCAGCAAATAATTTATCTTTTTTCTCCTTATCGTTTTCACTCATTTTAGCAGTTGCTCCTTCTATTCAAATAGTTTCCTTCATTATACGGTACTAAAGCCTATCTGAGAATATATTTCCCTTTTTAGTAAGAATTTATTTGGTTTTTTGTCAATAAATGCTCAACTCTATAAATCCTTTGCCATAAAAATAGATCCATGATAATACTCGACACGATTTTTTGCATTGCAACGACTGTTCCACATACGGGCTGTTTCCTCAGATAGTCTATCTTTTCGATTTAAGATTAATAACGGTAAGGTATATAGCTCCATTTAATACTAAGCAAATTCCAATAACTATAAAGATTGTAAATTTAAGTAGCTTTCCAATAGGTAGAAAGCTTGTTATACAAGCCGATAATCCAATCAAAGTTATATGATCTTCTCCGAAAATTCTTAACCATAGCGGTGCATCTGACGATATTTCGCTATTTTTCTTTTTAATACCTAGTAGATTCCACAATCTGTTCATAATTTCCTCCGCTACAGTAGCTTATCTATTACTAGATAAACAAATTTCCCTTTATAATTTTCAAGAATTTCAAGAATGTTGTGACCGCCCAATGTAAACGTTTCTGTATTAAATCCTTCAATAGTAAAAGATGAATACCCATACCAGGTTTCTTTAAATTCAAGTAATCCCATTGAGTCTAGAACGATATACTCTCGTATCTGATCTAACTTCATTCTTTTTTCTGACGCGTACAGTTCCATTGAAATGTTGTCAGCAATATATCTCCCTGAAATCCCGTTCTCATATTCATCTTCAGTGTGTAAATCGGAAAAACCTAATTTATCAAGAGCATTGCTAACTAGTACTCGTAATTGACGACCGTCGTCCGTGTCGTAATCTACAGTTTTTGAATTATTTTTAACTAAAAAAATTTCGTCTTCGTCTAACCAATGCTCATTGACGACAACCCAGCCTTTAATAATCTGTTTCACGTATATCCCTCCTCAGATTACTTACTATTCACTTATTAATTCCAACTGTTCTTGAGGAGACACTTCTTTACCCCAATACGGTGAAATTTTATAAAACTTTCCAACTTCTCTGTTCAACGATCTAACCATGCTTTCCATCAGCTTTGCCCTCATAGATAGATTTACATTTTTACGCTTAGCACCAATTTGGCTACTCATATAACCCTGTTGAGTAACAAGTAAAATACCAATGCCTCTGTTCTTTATGCCCATGTCAAAAGCTTTTTTGGGGTCGTCATTAAAGAATTGATTTTTCTCGGCTTTTTTTTGCTCTTCTAATACTAGCTCTTTGTATAACTGTACTGGCATTACATAATAGTTATAGTCGCCATAAAATGAAAGATTAGCACGGCTTTTGAAATCAGATTTACTGACTTTTATCTCATAACACCTAAATTCTCCGGTTGTTTTATAAGTAATGAAATCAACTATTTCTCGACCTTCCCAGCCGATCCCCACCTCGAAACATCCGAAAACTCCTTGTTTATTATTTTCTTTCCAAAGGGCACTTTCACACAATTTTGTCAAATTCGTTTTCGCCATTTCATACTCCTTTCCTATGTTAATGCCCCATTTAGGGGTGATTCATTTGGGATCGTTTTGTTATTCCATTTCTATCGCTTCTCTTAAAGTAGAAGCAACTTGTTCATTGCTATGTTCATCAACATACATCGGTAAAAAGGATTTTTCTTCAGAAAAATAATTCGCAAAAGCTAGTTGCTCTCCTGTTTTCCAATTGAGAAAACGATAATTCCCTTCAAGTGGTATCTCAAAAAGTCCCCAATTAAGTACTGATACACTCTCTCTGTCAAAACTGTTTAGAATTTCTTTTACATCACCCATAACCTTTGGATTATTTGCAAGTAAATCCTTTAGATAAATATTTTTGGTATTACCACATACTATTTCGAAATTCTTTCTTACTCTCTCGGCATCTGAATTCATAATTATTTCCTCCGTTTACTTACTCTACAATTCTGATGTCATGAACATTTTCAGCATCTAGATCAACAGTCATGTGCTCAAACTGGTAATCCTCGAAAGTAACCGTTTCATCATCGTAATTAATTGACACAACAGTAAACCATTGTTCACCGCCAAGCGAATCTGATACTAAAACTTCTAGTTCTTTTCCTAAAGCCATAGATTTCTCCTTTCTAAGCTCTTTGATAGCCCCATACACAGGCTGTTTTTCCGTTAATTTTTTACGATCTATTTTCTATAAATTTGCTGTCTCATCCATGACTTGTTTTATTAGTTGATACAAATATTTTTGGGCTGACTCCACAACCTTTTTGTCTGCCTTTGATAAAACTACTTCTAGCGGATATTCTGCTATATATATTTCAGGATAGGAACCGATATCCATTTTAATTGGAATTTCTAAAATAGTTGTTTTAATTTCTCTATCGCCGATTTGTTCTACTTCACAGTTGAACACTCTTTCCATTTTTTCTTTGATTTCCATAAATTGTTTTTCGTTCATAATTTCATTCTCCATTCTATTTCTACGATTGCCCCAATTACAGGTCCTTTTCCCACTCCTTACTCCACTTCTTCATAATCCTGATATTTGATCTCTTCTAAGCTTTCTAGTGAAAATCTATTTTGCTGCTCCATAAATGAAAGTCGTACAAGTTCTTTGCTATAAGTCTCAATTACATTAGATAAATGACTATATTTATATTCACTCTCCGAGTTTCTAAATTCTTTTGTTGCGTTCTCAATGGATTCAAGAATAGCTGGAACTCGTTTGGATACATATTCCATTACGTTTTTACATTCAGCAATTTGTTTGTCGATTTGTTTCATAGCTCTTAATTCCCTTCATCTTCTCCTTGATAGCCCACTTTCGTTACCCTGGGCGCATTCGGGTAATTACCTAACTGATTCAAAAAAGACCTATTCAATAATTCCTTTGAAATACTGATCTATTTAAACATTTCTTTCAACATACTTTTATGTTTTTGTAGCATGAAATCAGGTTTGATATTATTCTCTTTACACCATTCGATTATTTTCCCTGCACGCTTAAAATATGAAGTATCTCTTTTTTGAAAGTAGTATCCACAAGCATCAGTGTGATTTGAATTGCAATCTTCATGAAGTACATCAGATATTTGTAACTGTAAATCGTTTTTTGGAATCCATTTTGAACTTTCTATCTGGAGTTCCTTTATTATTTCCATTTGCTGTTGTAATTCAAGTTGAGCCTCTTTAACCTTCTCAATAGCAATTGCACTCATTATAATCACTCCATTCCGTTATTGTTTCTATTTTTTTTATCTTCTTCGGTTTCACTATCAGGTTTCAAAATTCTATTGATATTGCGTACTTGTATACGCGAGCTAAGAAATGAACATATCGAGACAGCTCCTGTGATTAGTGCATATTTCAAATTATTATAGTAGAAATGAAGCACACACAATCTTCCATAAAATAGTATTGCTCCAAATAAAACACCTAGAACTATAAATGACATAATCAAGAAGGCTTTATCAACGGTACCTTTTTCTTCCCAATACTTAATCAGATTTTTTTTCATAATGAATCTCTCCTTAATTTAGTATGTATTTGAGTCGTCAAAGGACGACTCAATTTTACCCACTCCAACCAAAGTCTTCATTCAGCAATTCTACCTGTTCACAATATGATTGATCTGTACACATCTCAGGTAGATTAGCTCGAACTAAAGCTTCAGCACAATTGGGAACTACCATATTTCCAATTCTTGCGACTTGTTTAGCTTTGCTAATTTTTTTTCCATCTTTATCTTTATCTAGAACATAGTTATCGTGAAGACCTTGCGCCCTAGCCAACTCTTTTGGTTCAAGCATTCTCAAGGTAATATCAGTAATTCTATAATCCTGCCCTTTAATTCTAATAAGCCCAAATCGATCTTTAGTTGGTATTGTGTGCATTGGATCATCAACCTTTTGCCCAATATCCGACCCATAATACTTTGTCAGAAAAGCAGACTCATTGTCTCCAAAAACTGGCTTATCGTAATACTCTTCAAAGAATAATTGGATTTCCAAATCTCTTTGAGCTTCCTTCTCCATTTCAACTTCTACAAGAGAATGACCGCCTCTCATAGTAATTGTATGAAGTGGATCTTGAACGCCACTAGCTACTGATCTAGTTTGTCCTCCATACGTTTTACTAACAAAAGCCGATACAATCGAATGGTGGTCAACTGACGTTATCGTGTCCGTAGGCTGTCTCGGATCAATTCCTGCTCCAGTGTAATTTCCTCCGTAATGTTTACTTAGAAAAGAAGAAATCAGCATATGATGGCCACCAGTTGTAATAGTAGATAATGGATCATCGATACAACTACCAGGATGCCCCGTATTGTTTACTGATAAATGGGCCGTCATCAATGAATGGTGATTACTTTGGCTAGTAATAGTGGATAAAGGCTTTTTAACATTGTCCCCTGTTGAAGTGTTATAGTCTTTCTTTACCCATGCTGCTGCTAACCCGAATTTATTTCCTCCAGCGGTAATAGTCCCAAGTGGATTATCCAGGTTTAAAACTCGCTTACCTTCAGGATCACCATATCCCATCTGAATCAACGTTGGAGAAATAAGGCAATGCTCAGTTTTAGTTGTAATTGTGGTTAATGGGTTCTCTAACGTATAAGATAAACGATCACCACCAAAACCAGTCTGACCAATCCGAGAAATATAAGGTGATACCACGCCATAACCATTTTTGCTAGTAATAGTATTTAAAGGTTCATCAATACTTTGGCCTCGAAAATGATTTCCTGAATGATTCACGGTAACAATAAACGGATCTGGATTATCAATTACAAATTTTTTCAACCCTCGCGCGATCCGTCGAAGTGTATTAGGGCTTAATGGTTTTTTTCTACCAAAGATTGATCGACCTGGTAAATCCCAATCAATGCATTCTGCTGCCGCGTGGTATGGTTTCAATTTTCCTGATTTTACTTCTTCACTGTCACGTGGTCCGTGTGTTGGCTCAGGCCAAACGATTGGTTTCCCGTCACATCTTGCAATCATGAAAAGTCTTTTTCGTGTTGTAGGTGCTCCATAGTCACACGCGCGTAGCTCTCTAAACTCAACATGATATCCTTGTCGTTTTAAAGCTCTTACGAAGGATTTAAAAGTATGCCCCTTCCGTTTGGGATCTGGCATAGGACCGTCTTCAGTCATGATCAACGGTCCCCATGTTTTAAACTCTTCTACATTCTCCAGAATCATCACACGAGGTTTCACTGTAGCTCCCCAACGAACAGCCACCCATGCAAGTCCTCGAATTTTTTTATTTACTGGAGTCTTTCCTTTGGCTTTACTGAAGTGTTTACAATCAGGTGATAGCCAAACAAGAGCGACTGGCCTTCCAGCTGCTGCTTCCCTCGGATCTACATCAAACACATCTTCACAATAGTGACGTGTATTTGGGTGGTTCACTTCGTGCATAGCAATTGCATCAGGATCATGATTGATTGCTACATCCACGGAGCGACCAATTGCAGCTTCAATACCTGTACTCGCGCCACCACCTCCAGCAAAATTATCAACAACAATTTCTTTAATCCTTACAGTCAAATCCTGATTCCTCCTATCGAAAAACATCTTTTTTACTATTACTCAAACCGATATTCTTCCAATAAGAAAATCGCCTGTTCAGCAATTGCAATTTTTAGCTCTTCCTTCTCTACTTCAGAAACCTCAATTAGATATAGGATTCGATCAGTCATTTCCTCAGCATTATCTGAGTGACCATAAGTTCTAAACTCAAGTTCTTCAATTTTTTTGTAAACTGCCTCTTTTAATGAGTAATCATCATTGTATTCAAGGATTTCTCTCAATGTGTCCACAATCAATACCTCCTATGGTAATTTGATTGCTACAACCCAATTTGATATACTAAAGTTGTAGCAGGTCTCTAGAATTCCGGTTACTTAGCTTGTTCTTCCCCAAAAAGAACAGGCTTATTTTTTTTGCTGAATATTGGTTGAATAAAATAGTTTATTTGCGAATTATCATCTTCATTCACTACAGTGAATTGACGATCACCAATTTTTAAATTACTTCGAAAGCCACTTAAGTCCAACTCCTGGACTAATTTTTTGCACTCTCTCATGCAATAATTCCAAGCAGTCTCTAAGGAACCTTTTAAAGAAACATCATTGAACTCCTCTGCATCTTCTCCAAAATCGATAACTATCATATAACTAGACATTTGATATTCCTCCTCTTTGTTTGTAAGTCCATTATACTATAGTTAACTATAATAAACAATAGTTAACTAACGATAAACATTAGTTAACTATTGAATCTCTTCCAAATTATTTAAGGTTTGTCTCAGTAACACCTTTTACACTAGTAAACTTATTTTGGAATTGATTGTATTCAACTTTGTAAAGATAGTTGCCCTTTAGCGCTTCTCCTCCAGCTATCGTATTTTCATAACTCACTAATACCAATGCTGATAATTGATTACTATCAGATGATTTCATATATACTTCAGGATCTTCAGTTAGCTTTGAGACAGTTGTAACACTTGGAGTTACTTCATCTGCGTTTGATGGAAAAAGATCCTTAAGCGCTACTTCATCCGCTATCTTCACTGCTTTGTCTTTTCTGGCCTTAACACTGTCTTCTTTGTGGCTAGTGTTGTATTCATAAACGATTGAAAATAATTCATTGGTAGCTTTTATCAAGTTTTCTTTTGCTGTTCCATTTTTTTGTTTATATAAATCGTTATATCTTTTTGAAAGTCTATCTAAATTATTGTTTTGAGCGGTCTGCTCTTCCTTCTTTTCCAATAGTTGGTTTTGGAGTGTTTCGATTTTTTCTATGCTTTTTTGTTTATCAGAATAAACCCAAAACACGGCAGTGATAATCAGTAGCAAACTTGCAAAAATAAAAATCTTGTTTGTATTATTCAAATTTTTCAACATATTTATTTCCCTCTCCCTTGAATAAAATCGACCTGGGCTACAGTATCTTTGGCAATTACACGCCATGAACGCGTACCAGACCCAACGTTTACAACATTAGTTTCACTGATCAAAATGCTGCCGTCTGGATTGACATATTCAACTACGGCAATATGACCATAAGGCGGTGTACTGCCGGCTAAGCCTCCATAAAATGAAGCGGCCCAGCCTACTTCTGGTTTTCCTTTAATTACGGTGTAGCCCTTTGCTTTAGCAGCAGCTCCCCATGATCCGCCATTACCAGAATCCCCAGCAAACCATTCAATCGGCTTACCAATCTGTGCCATACGGTTATAAGCTCCCCAAGTACATTGGCCGAATGGATACTGATTTCCTGCATAGTTTTTATTATCCGGCGGTGGTAATGTCAGCTTCCCTTCGTACTCTTTAGGTACTTCCAACGTTGGTGCTGAATTTTCACCCACTACTTGACCTGATGTGTCCGTGTCACTGTCACAAGATGGTTCATCCTCGTCTTCGTCACTTCCCAATCCGTCAACTGTTCCGAACCAATAATCACCTCGTAAGGGTGCGATTTTGCATACCTCTCCTGGCTGTGGTTCCTCAATCATTTGATCGTCTCCAATATAAATAGCAACGTGTGGTGAGTTTCCAGGTTCTCCCCAAAAGACCAAATCTCCTTTTTGAACTTCTTCCTTACTAACTCTCTTCACCATTCCCGATTGGGTTTCAGATGTGTGTGGCAGCTCTATTCCTACTTTTTGATAAACCAATAGTGTTAAGCCGCTACAGTCCATACCTGTTTCCCAATCACGCCCTCCCCATACATATGGGATACCGAGTCGACTTTTAGCCAAAGCTACAATTTTTGCCCGTTTTGAAGATCCTAACTCTTTTTCAGGTATTGATGGGCCTCCAGGTTTTCCTGTTTCTCCTGCTTTATATGGAGAAGGTCCATGTTGTTTAATCGCTTCTAAATCTAGCCATTCAAATTTTTTACCTAAATTGTTATACGCGTTGTGAAGCTTAATTAAATAAGTCGGATCTGTCGCCCATCCACCTTGATAGATTGCTGTGAGTGCGTTGATTCCGTCAGTATTATTTATCGCACCGGTATACAATGTTTGATGGGCCATAAACTCAGCTTTACCTACAATTCCAGCGTTGTAGTCTTTAAACCAGGTATAGGCTCCCCCTGTTCCGTCTCCAACGTTTGTCCCTGGTTTTGTACCTGTAGTATCAACCGAATCTTCTCCAAAAGTTGACAGAGTAACTGGAAAATCTGTTTTTTTTGAAGTTTTAACTCCTCCCATGTTATGGGCTTTCCAAAAACTAGTACCAGATGGATTCGTGAAATTAAAACCATTTTCTACCATCGTTTGCGCGATACTAGCTGAAGGTAAGAATCCACCGGCTTTCCAAGAAAGAATGTATGCTTCTTTGTGAGACTTCACGAACTCTTCAATAGAAGCTGGTGGTTTTGAATCGTCTCCTCCTCCTGGATTATTGCTGTCTGTTATAGTTACTGGATCACAATCATCTATTTGACTAGTATCATTTGTCACTGTAGCGAGAATTCCGACTAGTACAAAAATTAGAATCATTGCGGAAGTAATAGCTCCTCCCAAGATAAATCCTAGCTTTTTCAATTATGGTCCCCCTCTCTGTATGTATTTAAAATATCTACTTATTCAATATTTCGAGAATTGGGGACAAAAAAAAGCAAGAGAAAGATCGCATTCTCTCGCTTTTTCTTTAAATCAGTACCGTCTCAATAAGAGATAGAGAAGTATCAAAACAACAAACAGCGTTATAATTTTTACATTAAACAAGGATTTCAGAAACTCCTGGTCACGTTCATACTGATTATTCACACGATCCTCATCTGTTTCTTCAGACGCAAAATAAGCTTTTTGTTTATTGAAGGCATCGGTCTGCTCCTGCTTATACTTTCTAACCCTATCCACCCTTTTATTTACAAAGCTAGCTATTCGCCTTTTTTTAGGTTTTTTATCCTGTTTATTTCTTTTTTGATTTAATTTCACTTTTTACACCTCTACTAGTTCAGATTGCCATATCTTTCATAGTCATAGTCCATCAACTGTTGATTAAAAACGATATTACCTACTCCTGCGATATTCATAAATAATTGTCCCTTCTTAAGCTTTGGAAGGTTTTCTAATTCAGACTGGTTCATTGAACCTGCTAATGCATTTCCAAGTAAAGGAACATCTGTTTCAGAAGTTTGAGCAAATACTCGATACTGCATTAAGCTGAATATCCGTTTTACTGCGACAATATATGGATCATTATGAGTGTTCACTCCACTTTCGAATAAAATACCCTGTAAAGAATTAACCGAAAGGATCACTCCAGCAAAATTATCACCCATTGAATCCATAACGTTCCCCAACAGTGATACACTTCGTTCATATTGCGGATTGATCAGCTGCTGCGCGTCACCGATATTGACAATATAATGTGGTAGATCTGTCTCTGATAGATTAGGATTTCTTCTCATTGCTTCTTTACCCTTTTTGCCGTTGTTCACTATGTCTGCTGAGATTAAGGACAACACTGAGAAAACTTGAGCGTTGTAGATATTGTTCTTTTCTTTGAGGGTAGAAAAATCAAAGGTCACTACTTTTTCATTTGAAATATCTTTGAATTCTGTAGTCCCTTCAAAAATTACTGCATGTGATTGCAACATAGTATTAACCGTTTGTCTGATTCTTACTATAGAAGTTAGGGTTAGCGGATTCACATTCTTCTTAGAAGTAAGCCGCCGCTCTACATCTAGTACATAAGTAACAAAGTCTGAAAGTATCGGATATTCATCCTTTGCAATTTTTGTCGCTCTCAATTCATTAAGATGCAGTGCGGGATTTTGATACCAAATTCCTTTTGCAATGTAAAAGCTGGTTAAAATATCTTCGAATGTCTGTAAATCATCTTCTGTAATTGCTGGGTTAAGCATTTTAATAACGTTTTTTACTTTCTCGATATGAAGTTCAAAACTACTAATTTCATCTACTTCAGTACCCGTAGCATCTGTTACTGTCGGAAATACCTGGAAAATATTGATCCGATTTTCGCTCCCACCTAGGTTAAGAATCAATCCATGTTGTTGCTTCGTCTGTTGTGTAAAGGTCCCGCTGCCGTCAAAATTTCTTATGAAATTATTTTTTGCATACAAGTCATCGTTCATTTTTAAGGCAAAGGTTTTTTGTCCCATTTTTGGATTTCCACTAATAAGCATGAAGGATCGGGTTCTTGCTTCGTCTCTTTTCAGAAAATCAAAGTTCACTGCTCCATTTGTTGGAGTATAGCCATAATAGCTACCATGCGGATCTTCTAACTTTGTATGATTAAAAAAATATCCTCCAGCTAAATCATACGCCGATACTACTGTTGCTCTTCTTTTATTTGGTAATTCAATCTGTTTTGAAGGCGGTACGAACGGGGCTTTATATTCGTAATCCAATTCACCGGTTAATATTGTCATTTTGTATTTTGAAGTTTTATCTTTGATATCTTTCACTTTTTTGAATAGTGCTTCTTCTGTATCAGCTGTTACATAAATACGAATATATATCCCTAACATAGCAATGTTTTTGGAATCAATTTCATCATGCAGCTGTGCCATGTCTAAAATTTCTTTGCTTTCTTTTTGATTCTCAACAAATTTTCCTTTGTTGTTTATTCGCGTCTCTTTTTCCTCGATAGAAGAGGCCAATTTATCCTTGATCATTGTATTGTCCTCGTGATAAACAGATAGAACTGCTCGCGTTCCTTGAATTCCCATGAGATCAAGTAACCAGAAGTTCCGCAAATCTCTAGTTGGAAATTCGTAAACATTCAGGATTGTGTAATAACCGTCTCCACCATAAAAAAATCTGTCCGGTTTAAAATTCATGTTCCCTTGCGGCTGCACTTTTTTTAATAACTCTAAGTCATAACCTTTTTCTAGTAAGTCCTTCTGTTTTCTTTTTGATAGCATTGCCATTAGGTTACTTTCCTCCTTTATAATTTCTCATTCATGTTGTTGTATTGTCTGAGTATTTGTTCTTTTTTCTCGATCGTTAAATCCTCTGGAACGAATTCATTGTTTCCATATGATTTTGCTTTGTTTACAATATCGTCTAATTCTTTAGCTGTTTGTCCGAATAAGAGTAAGATAAATTCCGTATTGTAAATTTGAGTTCGAATTAGTTCCTCATTATGAATACTATTAAGTAAGTACGCTTCCCTATCTAGCAGCTGTAAATAATGTCGTTCAGTCTTAACAGTCTTCATTTCCTGACGACAATCATTTAGATGTTTTTTCATATTATTCGTCTGGTTAGTTGTTTCTGTAGGTAATGTAGTTGTATAGATCTCGAAGTCAGGTGAGAAGTCGGTTAACCATTCATAAAAATTAATTAGTGTACGATCGACTTCAGCTTTCCCCATAGAGTAAATATCTTTCCCCTTTATTTCTAGAAGTTGCATATACCCATAATCTTCGAGTTCTAATGGTTCTTGACTGTTTTTCAATATTCTTTTGTAAGGTAGTTGTTCAACACAAGAGTACAGGTCTTGTGGCTCTAATTCTTTAATGCTTTTTGCCTTTTTTTTTCGTCCCAACAACATTTACATTCTCCCTCTCTTACCATTTTCATGATTTATGAACTTGTCCCAATCAAAACTAATCCAAAATTTTTTTCTCCTTTTTAAAAAAATCAATAGTGAGTGCCAATTTTGCTTTCCACCATTAAACGGAAAGACTAAATAGACAGCGATTAAGATAGTTAAGATAATAAAAAGGATCATTTGAATGAATTGAGTAGCTGGAAATATCTTTTGCGCATACATTGATCCCAAAAATCCAGCTCCCCCGACAAAAGCAATATTAGCGATAAAGAATCCACCTAACTTTACTTTTGCAAAAATATCACGTGTCACACCATAGTTGTCATTCATATAAGATAATTCCTTTCCTTTCCTTTTTACTTATCGTATTCTAAAAGTAGTGAAAATTATTTTTGGGGACAATATCGGAGAAATAATCTTGAGATAGACACAATGTAAGCTAAACTAATACGTGATAAACAAAACAACTAAACAATTAGTTAGTTAACTATTGCATTCGATAGTTAACTAATGTATAATAGAATTATCAAGAAGGAGTGATTAGAAAATGAAGAATATTAAAAGAATTGGGCTATTGATTGGATTTGTTGGTATGTTCACATTTTGTTCAGCAAATGCAGATGCGGCCACTAATGACATGTACAGGTTGTATAACCCGAACAGCGGTGAACATTTCTATACGGCTAATACTGTAGAAAGAGACAAAGTTAAAAAAGCTGGCTGGAAATATGAAGGTATCGGTTGGAACGCCCCAACTAGTGGTGATCCTGTATACCGTCTATATAATCCTAATGCCGGAGATCATCATTATACTCTCCACGCTTCAGAGAAAAACCATTTGGTTAAGGTCGGTTGGAAATATGAAGGTATTGGTTGGTATTCTGACAAGAATAAAACAGTACCTTTATATCGAGCTTATAATCCGAATGCAAAGGCCGGCAGCCATAATTACACGGTGAATAAAGGAGAACAAAACCACTTGCTTAAAGTCGGCTGGCGAAATGAAGGAATTGCGTGGTATGGATCAAATAAATCCACTACTCCACCGGCAGTTACTAAATATACTGTCACTGTGAAGCACGTTGGATCTGATGGTAAAAACTTGAAGTCCTATACTGCTCAAGTTGAAAAAGGGAAATCTTATACAGCAAAATCAGAAAGCTTTAGCGGTTATACTTTGAAAGGTAGTAATTCCCAAACCGTAACCGTAAATGGAAATAAAACTATCACTTTCAATTACACTAAAAACGCAACGCCACCTGCTCAATCATTTACAGTAACAATCAAACATGTCAATCGCCAGACTGGAGATACCATTGATTCGAATAAAGCTACTGTAAAATCTGGTGAAAACTATACAGCACAAGCAAAACCATTCAAATATAATGACGATACCGTGACTACTGAACTTCAATTTCCTTATCAAGTAAATGGTGCTGCTAGTCAGACTAAGAAAATTACTGGAAATACAACGATCACGTTTAATTACGATCAAGTTCATCAAGTTTATATTTATGCTTCCAATAAGAACTCAGTTTCATTAATCAATAATAAAAATCAACGTAATGTCGTAAACGTTGTTCATGGCCAAAGTAAAACTATTTCGGCTCCATCGATTAGTGGATATGTTTTAGATCCACGTGAAAGCCCTCAAGGATCAATCGTGTTGAACAATGTCACTGACAGTCAAAGAGTCGATTTTAACTACTGTCGTCAATTTAAAGTAACTATTAATCATGTGAACGCTGATACCAACCAAGTTATCTCTTCTGGTAGTGAAAAATTGCTGGAAGGAGAAAACTATACTGCTTATTGGAAAAAAGATTTGACTAACCAAAACTATTTCTTGTGTGGTGAAAATATTCAAACCGGATCGCGTTCTGTCAATAACATTTCTAAGGATGAAACGTTGACTTTCAAATACAAAAACATTTCACTCGATCAGTTAAACACACAAGTCGCTGACCAAGAACTATCTATTTTGAATCAATATCGTTCTCAAAAGGGTGTCGGTTCAATGACTTCTCATCCGATCGTTAGACAAGCAGCTGACATTCGGGCAAAAGAACTTAAAACTTCACCAACGCACTATAGACCTGGCGGTGGAACAGCACAAGATCTATTAGAGAGTCTAGGTTGTTATGGGTTTACTGGCGAAAATTTATATCTTTCGTCACTCTATGTTGACACAATTCAATCAGGTGGGGCATCTGGAATCATGGATAGCTGGAAAGGAAGTAGTGGCCACAACGCTAACTTAATTTACGGTAATCAAACTATTGCTGGATTTGGTAACTATTTTGAAGTTGATCCTGATTCTGGAGCCTTAAATATCTACTCCATCTTTCTTGGATCTCGAAACGTATTTTAAAAAAACGGGCTACTCTATTGAAGAGTAGTCCGTTTCTTTCTTTATTTTACTTTATTCTTTTGTTTCCCGATTACAAATACTAACGCTGAGAAAATCAATCCCATGACTGAAATTAGGGAGAGTTTTATCAAATGAGTATTTCCTGTTTTTGGAATTACTAAGTTCGGCAAATAATAATCTACACCGTTTATTACTTCATTTGTAGATTCTTGGAAGCCATCAACTGTTACTGTTGCTTTATTCTTGATATCAAATTGATCAGTAGATGGTAATTTTGCCTTAAATACTAAATCGATAGATCGTCCATCCAAAGGTGTTGCTGCTAACCATGCAGCTGACGCTTCCCAACTTAATGTCTTTGTTGCTTCATCATACTTCATGGTACCCTGGTCGGTAATATCTTGTTTAGTTGAGTTGTCTATAATTTTGGCTGATCCTGTTTCATATCTAAGCCTTGAATCTAATGGATCATTGATTTTCAAGCTCTTATAATGATCAGAATTGGTATCTGTTCCTTTTTTATGAAATGGATAGTTAACTGTATACTCAACAACCGATCCTGTCTTCAGCGGCGCTGTGGAGCTTCCTTTTTGCCCTCTGTTTCTTCCATTAACGTCTTTCCCGTCTTGAGTAACTTTTTTTGTAGGTGTCTTAGGGAAATAGTTTTCAACCGTATTAGTATCTTGAGGATAACGATTATTAAAGTTGGTTGTTGCTGTATTTTTTGCAATCAGACTAGCATCTGTCTTGGCTTTCATATACAGTTCTAGCACATAAGTTTTCCCATAGGTCGAATTGTTGTTTAAAAATCCGCTTGAAGCAGTATAGGTAACTTTATTTCCACTTACCTTAATAGTCCCTGCTGCATCTGCAACTGTGAATGTTGAACCATTCTTCAATAGAAGTCTACCGCTCTTAAAGTCCATTTTAGTATTATCAAATGTATCCGTAATTGTGAATGATGAATACTTGGTTAAGTTGTCAGCAGCAGTGCCTAGCGCCCCGAATTTTTGATTTATATGGTAGTAAACATCTGATCCTTTGGCGATCATTGTTTTGTCAATGTTATTCGCCGCTGCATCTGTACCAGGTTTATTGAATACTTGTTTTGTTGGTTTTTCAGGATTGGTATTCCAAATAGGTGTCGTACCAAAAGTAATCCATTGATTAAATGCTGTTGTTCCGATAGTAAATTTTGGATTTTTCCCGACTACCTTATAAGTTACTGCTCCTTTAGTGTATCCGGGATCACCTACAGCATCGACAAAATTAGCATCAGTCGAGGCAATACCACCTACTACGGTTCCTGACTTAGTGATTGGGTTTGTATATTCTCCCAATGCAGTGTTTTTCGTTACATAATATGGATTAGATCCCATCTTCTCATAGCCAACAAATTCTTGGTGCAAAAAGGCCGAACCGTTAACAGCTGTCGCATTTCTCCCGTTCAGACTTGCTGCGGTAATATATGCTGAACTTCCCAAATCTACTGCCGTTCCATCAGAAGTATATTTAAAATTAAACGTTCCTCCTGAAATCCCAAATCCATTATAAGTAAATCCATCTAAGATTGAAGAATTTGGATAAAACCAAATAAAGTTTTTGTATGATTTACCATCAATAATGATCTCATTGAAGGCATCATATTTGTTGTCTCCTGTTGTGAAGGTCGATAGATCTAAATCTAAGTCAATGGCTTTCCCTTGAAAGGTTCCCATATTCTTATAGTTGATCTTTAAATGATCACCTGTCTTCAAGTCCCCTTTATTCCAAGCTAGGTACCATTTACCAAGAATCGCTGAGCTTGTATTAGGACCAACTTTATTAATTGTTCCTTTTTTAATTGATGAGTTATTGGTAGTTAATTGTGATAGTGAAGTTAATGATTTGTTCCAGTTAAATTTCAAATCATTTTTTGGACCAAAATCAAATGTATCAACTTTTGTTGCAGCTGCGTTAGCTGTAGCTGTTCCTGGAATTAACAACACTATGATTGATAAAAAGCTTAAGAATAATGGGATTACATAGCTTTTTATAGTATTTCTTTTCATTTTATCCCTTCTTTCTTTGAACCAGAAAAACAATAAACAACAAGAATTCCTAAAATTATTGATAAACACCAAAGTGTCTTAGTCTGTACCAGGACTCTCATTGCATTGAGTGGCATGATAGGCGATCTAATTGCCAGTAGACTCATTAGTTTCCCTTGATAATTCTCTTTAGTTGAAAGATAGGCCATCATAAAGGAGCCTAAAACAACAAGATTTGAAGCAAACAAACTAATAAAAATTGGTACCAATACAATTTTTTTCGCCATTATTTCGACCCTAGAGAGCTGAAGAAACCTGTAACTGTCTCAATAATTTTCGTAATAATATTTTTTCCAACGCCGGTAGACGGTATATTTTGTACTACCTTTTCGGGATCTTTCTCTGGACTGATTGGTTCAGATTTCGGATAGATCCACACATTTTCCATTGGGTCCCCTTTTTCATCTGAAACTGGTGTAATGAATACAAAATTTTCGCTTTTTGTTGCGGTTTCAGGGGTTGTGTCATTTACTACGAGATAAGCCTGTTGCGACGACATGTTAGCTTCCAATTCAAATTCGAAGACACCATCTTTTCCATCAACTGTTTCCGTTGTCCCTTCGGTCACCAACTTGAGTTGATCAGTTGACAGTTTGTTACTCCGGCTCAAAAGATCTGAAGAGAGATTATCAATGGCCTTTGCATCCAACTTAGTGCGATTTCCATCGTCCTTGATAACCGCCTTCAAAGTTTCAGTCACATCAAACACCTTAAAATGAGCACCGTTCACACCTTTAAGATCTTTCAACTCTTTTCCATTAGAAATTTTCTCTTTTGAGAAAATCTTTTGAATGTGAATGGTTTGTTTAAAGGTAACTAACTCTTCTCCCTCAAGATTGTCTGACGATTCAGTAGTTTCTTCTGCTGCTTTCGTTTCTGAAGTAGTAGTATTTTCCTCTTTTGAACTATTTGTACTTTCTTCTACTGTTGTCGACGTCATACTACTTGTATCTGTTGTTGAAGTTTCAGCAGCAACGGCCGTTGCAGATAGTAAGGTAGTAGATGCCAACAATAGAATCGCGAAACGGCTAATGTTACTATTTTTCATACCCTTTCCTCCTTTGTTTTAGAAAGATAAGAAGAACTCCACCAACAACTACAGCTGGAATAACGATCAAAAGTACCGGCTTCCAGTCCAGTGATTTAAAAGTACCGTGCGGTTTATTTGCAGAATCTTTTAAATCCTTTGGAGAATAATCCACTCGTTCTCCAGTAACTAGGTATCTATTCCTGTTGATATAGCGCGGTGTGCATGTCATGAGCGTTACTTTGTCTTTTTTTTCATCAGGCAGCAGATATTCTTCAGGATTTTTTTCTAAGTCCTGCGCCAAAACTTCGACAATTGTTTTTACTTCATAAGCATGGTACGAGTCCCTAACCTTGAGAAAGAATTTATCTCCTTTTTCAACTTGTGTTAGATCGTTAAACAAGTTCGCTTCAGCAAGTCCATTGTGTCCAGCTAGTAGTGGATTCTTACCAACTCCGCCCTCGATATCTCCTGTTCCATTAGTTACCCCTATTCCATTTTCTAAAACTTCATCTGAAGTCCCTAGATAAACTGGAAGTTCTACCTTAATCCTGGGTATGACTATCATGGCAACCGGTTTGCCTAACTCAGCTTGAGCCACATTTATTGAATTAGATCTATCTTCAGTTTCTGAACGATAATCTAATTCTTTCAAAACTTGCTGCTGCTTATACTTCATTACATAACTTTCTACACGAGATATAAAACCGATGCTTCCGAAAGTTACTAGTAGTAATAATCCGGCAATGATGTGAAGTTTACTTGTCTTTTCCGATTTCTTATCCTTCATTGGATCTCACCTACAATTAAGCTATTTTGCGTTTTTTCAAGTAAATCAATGTACCGCTAACAACTCCTGCTAATGAAATCATTCCGATAATTAAAATACGTTTGCTACCTGTTTGCGCAATTCCAGGCTTCTGATTATTTTTGATCGTTAATCTATTTTCTTCTTTGAACGATTCTTTATTTACTGTGAACTCAACATCTTTCATGAGTTTTTGGTATCCTTCAGGTGCTTTTGTTTCTTTCAACGAATATTTCCCTTCAGCAAGCCCTTGAATCTCGAATAAGCCGGATTTGTCTGATTTCAAAATAAGAGCTTCACTCTCTTTTTCAGTCCAAATTGCTTCCTTCACTCCATCTTTATCAACATCGATTTGTCCTGCATAAAACTTCTTATCAGCGTTGATTGCAACGAATTCTGCGCCCTCAAGTGGTGTCTTATTGCCAAGTCCAAACCAGCCGCTATCTACTTTTAAGAATTTGGCTCCGTATGTCTTTACGTCAACTTCATCAGTTAAAGTTCGTTTTTCATCTTCGTTGTTTGGATTATTATTGAAAATGAATTGAACTGAGTTCGTCAATGGATCGTTTACTACCGCTGTTTCATTAACGACCATGTTGTAGTTTAAAAGAATTTCTTGGCCATGTAATTTTGCAACAGTATCGCTAACAGTTTTGCTTGAATCCTTTTCCATGATGAAATCTACAACAAAACCATTTTCTTTGTTGGTTAGCGTGTAATCAGTGCCTTCTTCCAAAGTGATAGATTTATCTTTATTGGTTACTTTCAATGCAGCTTTATTAGGTACATATGTTAACCCTTTACCAGCAGTATCATTCCAGTTAAAAGTTGCATAGTGAGAAGTAGTTTTTTTATTTCCATTAATAGTGATTCCTTCAGACCCTCTAATATCTGTAGGAACCAATACTTTCCCTTGATAATTTACTAAATCGCCTACTTGGAAAGAATGTTCTTCTCCTACTCCATTCGTAACTGTTTTTTCTATTTCTGGAGCTTTGTAGTTTACATATGAACCTTCTAGTTTTGAACTAGTTCCATCAGTTGTAATTTCAAATGTCAATTTATTAAATTTGTCATTACGGGCATCTGCACCTAAAAGATATTGATCTTTTGTTGGATTTTTATCACTACCAACAACAACATCTGAAGGAATTTCTACTAAGTAGTATTTTCCGACAGTCAAATCTTGTACTAGAACTTTTCCGTCACTATCAGTCATTGCTGCGCCTAATTTTTTCCCTTCACCTGCTTCACCTTTATATACTTCAAACTTGGCATCTTTCAACGGTGATTGTTTATTCTCTTCTTTGCCATCGTCCCCGTACTTAGTAAAATTAAACTCTAGCTTTTTGGTGATATTTTTGGGATATAATTGAATTGCCTTTAGAAAGGCGGTTCCTGTTGAGTCAGTCATTGGTGCTGCCACAACCATAGGTTTTGCCCTTTGAGCAATTAGACCGGCAGCTGACTTACTTTCAAAAATTGCATATACGCTTTGTTTGTCATTAACGTATCCTGGCAGATTTCCAAAAGTTACTTCGCCATTATCATCTACCGAAGCTGTAATTTGACCTTTACCATTTTTGATGTAATTACTATTTGCACCATTTGTTTCAAGATCTTCAACGATTTCATCGATCTTTGAATTCGTTAATTCTGAATCTTCAGCCGGTAAGACAAGATCCGTAATGTTTGCAATTGTGAACTGTACGTCCCCATAGTCCGCCTTACTATACTTTTCGACACCTTCAGGTAATTTATCCTTTGAATGCCCGTCATTTTTGATTCCCTCTTTATCAACGTCTAGATTTTGAGAAAAGTCATACATTAATTTGTGGATAGTTATATCTACACTGGCTGGTGGAACCTTTTCGGTTTCATCAGCTGCATGCGCTGTTGATCCGAGTCCAGCAATTGCGCTGATTCCTATCATTCCTGTTAACGCAAGTGCCGCTGTTTTGGAAATAAATTTTTTCAATTTCACTTATGACACACTCCTTTTTGTCTACTATTCTAAATACCCCTGAACTACTAACCTTTCCTTTCCTCTTGCTGTATAAATACAAGTAAAGAGCGTCAATTTCGCACGTTCACCTTCTTTTGGTAAAGATAGAAAGGACCCCTCTTCTGGTCTTCCTTGAACTGTAGAAAATTTTGGAGGAATGACAAATATATCACTGACTCTATAGCGATATGTTTTCTCTGTATCTATTAAATCTACAGCGTCACCTTTAGTCAGTTTTGATAAGTCAGAAAACATAACCCCTGGCATTTCCATATTATGTCCGGCTAAGACATAATTTCCCTTTCCCATCTGAGCATCTTCATAAAAATAAGTTGTTGCTCCTAGACTCAATGTAAGTTGATTAGTTCCCATATAGATTGGAATTGAAAGATCGAAGGTTGGAAAATAGATATGCCCTGGTGATTGCTTATTTATTCCTTGTTCAATTGCCTGCTGTTGAAGTTGGACCATTTCACTTATACTTAAGTCGTTTGTTACCTTATCGTTGCTATCAGCGAAATGTTGAGGTTCTTCCGTCACTTTTGCTTCAGCAATATTAGATTTAAATTGATATTCTTTGAACTCATTCCTGATGGTATAACCGACTAACAGCGCAAGAATGGCGACAGCCATTCCTAAGATAGTTAATAATTTTCTTTTGGTTGAGTATTTCTTTATTTTTTCAAACTTGTTTCGTTTTTTACTAAGTTTCATACTTAACCCTCCTTATTTTTTTTTGGTACATTTTTAAATTACGATAGTTATCAATAAACACATTTTTGGGGACAAAATACTATTCATCATCATTTGATTCGGCTCCGCGAATATGACTTCTTGACGATCCCATATTCATTTTTTGAGCGCCGAATTGTAAGGTAGAACTGGCCTGTTTAAAGTTCTGTTCTGCCTTTTGGTAATGTTCTTTTGAACTAGTATTCTTTACTCCTTTTGCTGTTTGGTTGGTTCCCTTTCCACTTTGATTAGCTGACGGTGCAGTGCCTCCTGGACCACTTGATCCGTTGTCAGTTTGAGCGATCGAAGTTTTTCTTTCATTTACACCTCTTACGTCACCATTATTTTTTCCTGGTTGAATTCCACGATTTTTTTGATTTACAGGGTCGGAATTTAACCGCTCTTTTGCTTGCTTCACACCAGCTGGAACAGTTGAAGTGTTTGCTGAAATCCCATTATTAGAGGACTGTCTTGTTGGTGCGATCCCTCCAGATGAGCTTTCATGTAGTGAGTCACTATTTAATCCATAATCTCGTGTGTTGCTTTCTGGACTAATACCACCACTAGGTAAATCAGGATTAGATGTATCAGGATCATTTGATCGTGTACCACTTTCTGGAATTGATACTGGTTCAATATCTGGAGGATTTACTAGTCCAAGTTCCTCCCGACTACCGTATTGAAGTCCTTCATTTCTAGTTCCTTCTGGTCCTTCACCACCAGCAATATCTTCTTTCAAGCTTTCAGCAGTTTGTTCTGGCAATCTTGAGGTATCTCCATCATTTAGCATTTCTTTGGTTGATTTATAACCACCATCCATTGCACCGTCCATTGCTTCTCCAGCTTTGTTTGTTAATCCGCCTACTTGATCTGTGAGTTTATTTCCAGCCTTATCTGCTACATTCGCCATACCGGCCTTAGCAGTATTGATAAGTCCTTGTTGTTTTACAGAATCAGCAGCAGCTGATAAACCACCTCCAGCTGCGGCGATACCTTTAGCTCCTGAACCAGCTACTCGTGCAGCTACGCCTGGAGCACTAGTCGCAACATTCAATGCAGTCGATCCTGCACCAGCTAACATTTGCCCTGTACCTCTTGTTCCTGCACTCAATGCGTTGGCCATTAGTATTCCGCCCATCATTTGTTGAGCTGTATCACTGTGGCCTGTTGAAACTCCTAGCCATCTTTCAATGATCGAAACACCCTGCATTGCACCGAAGAAAATTCCAAAATAGACAATTATTGAAGAGATACACGTTTCCCACATATTCAGTCCATCGAAAAAGTTACCCGTTAATCCTGAAACACCACTCAATGAAATTGATGGTAGATCTCTCATGACTTCAAGACTCACTCGCATGATAATAATTTCGAAAAAGATTCCTGCAATAGCACCAACGATTGTCATTAAAAGTTCTTTAAACTTTTTACTTGATTCCACACTTGAATATCCTTGAATTGGGGCAATAATTGATGTTAAAACAGTCTCAAAAATTGATTTCACTACTTTTATTGACATCATTGTTAGTAAGACCATCAAAACAATAAATTGAGCATACATTCCTACCCAGTTCACTTTGTATCTTGGATACACTGATTCGAATGCACTGAGACCTTTCAAAGCTCTATGCTCTGAAATAGTGCTAATTCCATCTTGCATTCCATTCACTTTGTGCAGGAACAATCCTTTATAGCCCTTCGTCTTCTCATCAAGTTTTTCTAAACTCTCCACGTCTGTAGTACCTAAAGCCGCTGAAAAATTGAGTTGTGTCACAAAATTTGGAGAAAGCCTCTCGCCTTTCTTGTCATTGATACTATTTACTGCCGTTGATCCTTTCTGTACCGGATTTATATAGCCGTGATCGTCCATTGGAAACTTTTTAGTATCAAAATCGTTATCAATTAGCACTTTCAAATCGACAACATTGTTTTTGATCGGTTGAAGGGCCAATGAAGAGTACTGACTATTATTTCCGTTCACATCCATACTTTGTACTCTTTGCATATCTTGTGCTAACACTGTCGATACTTTCGTTACTGCTTGGGGTAATACAGCAACAACTAACGTAACTAGCATAAAATGGGTCAAAACTTCCTTATATTTCAACCTGACTCCAAGCAAACTAGTTAAAACTCTAGCAATCAAAAGTACTGTGAAAATACCAACTCCTAATAGCTGAAGGTAATGATAGATTTGTCCAACCAAAGTGTTTTGATCACCTAAATACCCAAACAGACCGAACAACTTAAAGAGATTATTAAATACTCTCTCAAGTGAGTTTGTGATTGAATACATAGCCTTTGCTAACATTCCCATTGGCTGATACAGGAACGCAAGAAACGCTGGAACAGCATCTAAATAGTTTCCCCAATATTGATAGAATTTTAGAAGCGCTTTTGTAGCTTCATCAGACAAAGTTCCTCCGTCTAGATCTTTGGCTGTTTTCATTAGTTCTGTGAACGTTTTGAATTCCAAATGTTTTCACCCCCAATATGTGTAGCGTGAAGTGTTTTTTTTCCATATTTACCCTCTCTTTCTTGTTTCATGTCCTAATCATATTTGGGTTTCAAATACTGGAAGAATTGGGGACAATTTGATCTGTTGGGTTTTAAACAAGTGATAAAAGCCCGAATAGCTGTTCAGCAGTCCATATTTTTATTGGGTAGCCTTCTTCAATTAGACGATTTGTCATTATTCTTTTTTTGGAAACTTTTTCCAGGTTGAACATATCCATTTGAGAATTTCCAACTATTAAAATATCTGTATTTTTAGATACTGCTTTTTGAATACAGCCACCTTTTGTCTCAATTACGGTTATTGCTTCTTCTCTCGTCAAACCTGGTAATATTCCCGTAATAACTATGTTTTTACCCTTAATATCCAATTAACTGACCTACCTTTCTTCCAATTATTTAAATTAATTTTTGCTACGATTCGGACCTGGTCTTAGGTTTCTAATTAGTTTTTTCCTACACTTCAACTCTTCAATTTGTTGTTTAGTAATACTCTTTTGGATCTTGAGAAATTGACCTTCATTTTTGTACCTTTTCCAATTCATTAAAATTCCCCCTTTCATGATTTTTTTGGAATTGGTGGTACTAATACGCGTCCCTCCTTCTCCCCTTTTATGCCCTTATACTAGTGGGATATTTTTTTTTTCCAGTTTTGGGGACAAAGAAAAAACTAGCCAACAATAAGTTGACTAGTAACGGTTTGATGATTCTTCTATTATGCTGCTTGATTTCGTCTTGCTAACTTCGCTTCTCCGTCACTGCTAAAGGATTCTTCAGACAGTCCCAGCTTCCAATCAATAATGTTATCAAGAGCTGTAGTGGCATCCACCGCAATTTCTCTTAGCTCTAAATGTCTATGTTTACTTTCAACAGGTATATCGCTTAGAGTCCTGCTTTGATCGAACTCCTTATTTAAAAACATATACCGGTGTGGAAACTCCGTTTCACCGCTTGCAAAGATCGGATCTGTCGTAACCTTCCTTCCAGCGTTGTCTTCTCCTTTGACTCCTCGAATTATAACTGCTTCGCCTGATTGAAGTTTTGCCAGCTGTGTCTCAGTAAGCAATGATTGTTCTGAGTTATCAAAACGAATATTTGGATTCGACTCATCTAGAACATTTCCTGATTTAGTTCGCTTAGTAATTGTTTTAGTCCCAAGCATCGTACTATATTTCTTCTGCGTCTCTGGATCTGTTGACTTCAGATATGCATTGATCGAACAATTACCCATAATCGAATTTGCCACTTCTTTTCCATATTTTTCCACCAGCTGTCCATAGTTTTGAATAAACAGCATGAATTGAATATTTTGACCAAGCCCAATGGATAATTTTTCATCCATTTTTGGAATTGCTGGAATATTGGCGAATTCATCTAATATAAATTGGATTCTATTAACTGTTTTCCTGCCATCTGAATTGAGAGCCATTTCATAATTTGCATTGAATAACTGATTGATGAAGAATGAGGCAATAGCGTTATACTCTGGCCTATTTGGTGGTGTAACCAGGAAGATTGCCTTCGGCTTATCTGAATAAACGAACTCAATATTGTGATTTTCAATCACTGAGTTCATTTCTGGTTTCCGAACAACCTCCGTCTTTATTCGATCCAAAATAGGTTTCCTTGTATACTTATCTTTTACCTTTCTAAGACCCTTTGTTTTGTATATTTTTTCTCCTTTGAACTCGTATTCATGCGAAACAATGTTCTTACTATCATTGTTTTTGTTATTGAAATCAACGGTGATCCTGAATTTGTCAGGTAGTTTAGGTGCTATGACATAGTTCAAATAACCTTCTCCATCAATAATCGCGCTTGCATTTTTTACATATTGCACTTCTGTAGCATTGAGGCCTTTTCCCTGCTTACCATAAATGTTGACTTGCGCGGTTTGGAAACGATAATCATTTTGAATATCTGCACTGGAGCTTGTTCTAAACTTGATTGACATTCGTCTAGGATTTCCTACGGATTCCATATCAATTGAGTTCTTAGACGTGAGTTTTGCAACATTATCTTGTAAGTATAGAGTAAGGAAACTAACCATGTTGGAGTATACATTTCCTTTAGTTTCCTCTCCGGCAAAATTCGTTCCTTGAAAATTTAAATCCGCCATTTCTCTGAACTTCGAAAATTTTATTCTATTGATTTTTCTTAGGTTATCAAAATAAACCGTTAATTTTGATTTTTTGAAAACGGGTTGATCCTGCTCAGGCTCTTCAACAATATTTCCTTCAACATCGACCAAAACTTCTTCTGATCCTAATTCAATTAGAAATGTAGCAACATTTCGGATTGTAATTGTTTCCCAAGCGTCTTTCTCACCATTACTAAAAGTCTCTTTCGCGCGATCAATTAAAGCCATTGTAATAGCATTAAATAATCCTATCGCTGAGTTTTCCCAATACGCATTTTTTCCATCTGTTTGTTTACCATTACGATAGATTGATTCGGCTACAGAATTCACTAGTGTCTGTGTTTTTTCGTAGTAACCTTTTTTGGCTGCTTGTATTGCCAGTTCGAAAGGATTATAACTCATTGAAAAGTCCATATTCTGGAAGCTCAATACCTCAACATCAAATCCTCTTTTTCTTAATGTGTCATAAGATGATTGGTAAAGTTCCCCCTTCGGATCGGCAATTATCATTGATGATGGGATTTTTGCCCGGCTGATTATATCTATTGTAGGATTTACAAACGTCTCACCTTTACCAGATCTTGTCATACCAATGTATAGTGCATTTTTTGTTTCATCATCAATAAAGTAATATCCAGATGGTTTGTCCGCTCTCCCAAGAATTTTTTCCGCGTTAGTTAGTATTTTCGTAAAACTCTTATTTCGCCACTTCATTTTGGAACCAAGAGAATAACCTTGAAGGTTTGGAGCATTCTTGTGGGCCATTGGGATTCCTCCGTGGCCTTCAAACATTTCGGTTTTGTTTGGAATTTTCTTGTATTGTCGCTCTAAAGCCTTAAACTCCGTAAATTGATCGTCACCAGCTTCATTTGCATTATAATTCCTGTACTGCTCAAAATTTATCCAACTGGATTTCCAGGCAATTATCGTAAAGATAATAAAGACTGGTATAGCTAGGATAGGAGCCTTGCTGAATATTGAATAGTCTACTAGGTTCTTTGCTAAGAACATATAAGGATTAAAGCTCTGGAGGCTGGTTGTAGTTATTACTCTCGCAATAAATCCAATTAATCCTCTAATTATGTTTACTGCATAATTCGTAACCAATGAAGCTAGAAGCGTTCCAATGATCCCCATTACTGCCACACTAGATTTCGATTTAAAATAGAAAATGGGTTTCATTTCTTTTTGAAATCTTTTTCTCTGTTTATTAATCAAAGGAATGGCGTAGATTGCCCTGAATAGAGCGTTTCCTATTGTTAAAACAAACAAAGCTGGTAAAAAAAGTAAAGCCTTCTTTAATAAGTCTTTTATAGATATAGTCTTTTCATTAAAAAGAGTTTCCCTGTAATTTAAAACTTTCCAGTGTATTTTTTCTTGAAATCTATGTGGATTATTCTTAAGTTCGTTAATGTTTCTTATTAATCTATTTCTATGTTTATTTATTATTTGCGGTATTTTTAAGATTTTATTCCTGAATAAAAAGATTAATCCGCCAAGTATTACAATACCTAGTATTCTAGTCCATATGCTCGATAGGAGTAAGTCTGTAAATACTGTATAGAGATAACTTAATCTTCCCATTTAGGATCGCCACCTTTCGTTCGATCAAGTTTCTCAAAAGAAATTGTTCCAGGTAATGCTGCTTTAGGCCACACCGTTCATAGATTATTTTTTTCGTAATTGCGTCTGCTGTGCGATAGTTTTCAATGTACGCTTCTATCTGCTGACAAACATCATAAGAAAAAAAATCTGTTTGATTTCCATACTGTTTGATTAGATCCATTATTACGGGTCCTTCAGCAATTAACTCATCTTGCTTATACTCATGTTTCAACTTCATAAAATCACCTCCCCGTTGTCATTGATACAAAGCAAGTCTAATAGCGATCGTAAAAAAACAGATTTTGGGGACAAAAAAACCACTAGATTTACTAGTGGTTTGTAATAGTTCCCTTTCCTGTAAAGTATCGGTTGGTAGGGGTTCCGCCCTCTACAATAGGAAAGTTATACTCTTCTAGCTGACTATCACCGACTAATGAATTAATACCTCTCTCAACGTTCTCCAGTCGGCTGCTAAAATCTTTCAGCCCTTGATTCGATTCTTTTATTGATTGGATAATTCGTTCTTCACTCTTACTCTGTTGAGTCGAAAGCTCCTCTTTATCCTTTGTTTCCTTTGATTCATTTGATTCATTTGTTTTTGCTAATACTCCTTGTGGACTGGTCAACTCGCTATGAACCTGATTGACCCTATATCCAAAAAAACCTAATAAACACGCTGCCACTGATAGAATTACTGCCAAAGCGACTAAAAAGCTCTGCATTCTTGAATCTTTATTTTTTACTGCTTGATTTTTTGCTTCGTTAATATCATTATCAATACTCGCGGGTGCAGCCGGAACATTTGCTTGTGCTGTTTCAGCCACTTGTAACTTTTTTTCCGCGTTCCTCGATTCATAATCTTCCAGGTAGGCACCAGTTCGGAACTTGATCAATTTCTCTTTTGTATCAATCAGCTCATTTTCTAAGTTTTGCTGGTTGAAGACTTGATTATCTCTATCTTTTCTCAATGAAGCATTCTCTTTTTGCAATTGTTCCAGGTAGTCCGCCATTTGCTGTTCGTTAGTTCGCTTCATTTCTTCTTGTCGTTCCACTAAATGTAACTGTTTTGCGTACCTATGCTCTGAAATGATTTGCTGTTCGGCACTGTCTAAGTAGTTCTTACACTGGTCAAATAATTCTCTACCGATCTTCTGCCCGGTATTTTTTAAACTACCTTCTATTTCAAGCTGTTTCTCTGCTTTTCTCTGTTCCAATTTTTCAAGTTGGATTTCCAAAAGAGTGTGTAATTTTCCTGTTTCTGAATAGTATTTTTCCTGATATTCATTGTTCGCTGCTTCTAAGTAAGTCTTATCAAGTTCTGCTTTCAGTTGTTTAGTTTCTTGAGTAAATTTATTTTCGATTTCTTTGACTGCTTTTTCGTATCGTAATCTCTCTACTTCTAAGGCATTTTCTTTTTCGGTCTGAATATCTGATTTTCGGTCAATCCACTCTTTCTGTTTGCGCTTTGAAGTGGTTTCCATAATTGCTGGCTTAATTTCATTACGTTTGTCAGCTTCTGCAATTATTTTATTGATCTTTTGCATTTCTAGGCTTTCAAAATTCTTGATCTGTTGAATTAAGGCTGAAACTGCAAGCTCATTATTTCGTGCCTCGTTCTCTTGGATTTTCTTATTCAGTTCAGTCTTTAGCTCATTTAATCTGTAAGCTACATAGCCCTCTTCATATGGTTCATATGACTTCTTTTCCAAAAAATCTTCTTCAAATTTCGGAAAGCTAACTTCTGCACTAGTTGTTGTGAGTGTTTGTACGTCATTTTGATAGATTTTACTATTTGTATGGAATACTCTTTCATGAACAATTGGTTTAGTTTGAGAGTATTGTTCAGGTTCGGTATTCTCGTTTAGTAGTTCATCTACAAAGGAATATTCAGGCGGATTGACGGCTTCAGCATCAACTGAACCACTATCAGTATTTTCTTCACCTTCGTACTGCTCGGTTTGTTCTTCTATCTGAGTTTCCTGCGGATAGTTGTGTTCTTCAACTACTTCCTGCCCCTGGTCAAATGCTGGTTTTGGATCAAAAGCCGGAACGATTACTTCCGCGGTTCCCATATTTATTTCCTGCTCGCTTGGAAAGACAGGTAAAATTTCATGATCAGATACTCCTAGACTAGCTTGATAATTTGGATAGATTGTGTCCATCATATAGGACCGCTTCATATCATAACTAAGTGATCCATCATTAAAATCATTTTGGAAAATTATTGCTTCTACCAATAATTTCAGTATATTCTGGTAATCTTCTTTAATCGCAAAATTTGAAATAAATACCTCACCTTCAGTAGATGGAGATTCATTTTCTTCACGATGTACAACTGAAAGCTTATTAATAGGAAACTCCGCTACCCTTCCCGTGCTAACAAACGTCCTTTTTATTTCAAGAAATAAAGACTCGGCATGAGCAAATGTCAAAAATGGAAGACTTTCTTCCAACTTTACTGAATGATCTTCTCTATCCACAATTTCTACGATTGAATGAATTTCGGAATTTTTTAAAGAAAAATCGCCATTCCATTCTATTTTCAAAAAATATTCTTCGTGGATAGGACAATCTTTCTTCTTAAAAATTCCGAAAAACATATCCTCAATCCTTTCTAATTCTGAATGCTACTTGAATCCTCCTGTTTGGACGAAGTTAATCAAGAATGCAATGATCATTACGGCTCCAAAAACTGCTACCGCACCTACACCTACATCGGTCCATTTTTTCTTGATTTTCCCTTTCAATTCCGAACCAGCAAGTGAATAAACAAGTCCAGTAACTACAAGCACAAGTGCGAAAACACCAGCGGCAATCATCTGGAACTTACCAATAGCGGTTTGTGTAAGGTTGTTGGTGGATTGGAATGGGTCACCGTTGGCCAATACAAAATACTTTAAAATAGTAAATTTCATCAGTCTTTCTCCTTTCTCTGTTTATTTGGTACAAATTTATCCTACTAAGATTTTTTTAATTCATAATTTTGGGGACAAAACTGGCTGAAGTAATTGAACATTGAAAACTAACTGTCTTTTATCTAGTAATTCATCTATATTATTTGGACCTTTTCCATTTACTGAAATATGGAAATTCCAAATTCCTTTTCGCTTGGGTAGTCTCAGCATTTGATCTGCGATCGGTGCGATAATCTTACGATTAATTAGTCGGGCTAGTGGTCTGGCTCCATTGTTTACGTCTGTTCCAAGATCCGCTAAATAGTCCAACACTTCAGGATCATAGCTTAGTCTTGATTTCTGATTTCGCATTCTTTCATTCAGAATATCCAAATCTTTGACTGCGATTTCCTTAATTACACTCTTGGCTAACATTTTGAAAATAATTTTATAATCAATACGGTTAAGGAATTCTGGCCTAAACTCAGTTTGAAGCTCTACATCCATGCTCTCCATAAATTGTTGATATTCACGTTCAGTTAATTTATCTATATCGCCTTTTAGTTCTGCATTATTTCGTATTTTTTCAGCACCAACATTGGTTGTAAGTATGATGATCGTATTCTTGAAACTTACTAATCTCCCTGTACCATCAGTTAATCTTCCATCATCCATAATTTGTAGTAATAAATCATGTGTCTCTCCAACTTGATCTTTCTCAATTTCATCAAAAAGAACAATAGAGTAGGGCTTATTTTTTACCGCTTCAGTCAGATTACCTTTTTCTTTTCTGGTACCAATTAATTTTGCAGCTGCTCCTTTGAAATTGTACTCTGACATATCAAACCGGATCATTGCATTTTCATCATCAAAAAGAACTTCTGCTAGTGCTTTGGCCAATTCAGTTTTACCAACACCTGTTGTTCCCAAAAATATAAATGACGCTGGTTTGTTTTCATTTTGTAGACCCGCTTTGATAATTGTTACCGCATCCGACACTTCCATTATTGCGTGATCTTGGCCTTTTACTCTCTTAGCAAGTCTTTGCGGCATATTATTTAGACGACTCGCTTCATCCTTTAAAATTGTTGTAACTGGTATCCCTGTCCTTTTTCGTAGTACAAAAGCGATATCTTTAGCAGTTACTATTTCTTCGTTCCTGGAACTTACTATTGTGGCCGCTTCATCAATAAGATCAAAAGCTTTATCGGGTAGAAACCGATCTGGAATGTATCTAACGGATAAATTTACTGCTTGAAATAGAGCTTCTTTCTTTATTTTCACGCCATGAAATGACTCGTACTTCCCTTTAGCACTGTTTAATATCTGAATTGTTTGGTTCGTAGTTGGTTCTTCAATCAGTATTTTTTGGAACCTCCGCTCTAAGGCTTTGTCTTGTTCAATTGACTCATGATATTCATCAATTGTTGTGGCACCAATAATTTGTATCTCCCCTCTTGCTAAAACCGGTTTTAGTACATTACCGGCGTCTAAGGCTTGACCATTTCCCCCAGCACCCATAATCGTATGGATCTCGTCTATAAATAAAAGATTCTCTCCCTTTGTCTCTACTAACTCATTGATTATGCTCTTAAATTTGTAAATAAATCCTCCTTCTTGTTCATTCATCAAGCTGGATAATTCGAGTGATCGGACATTTAAATTTCTCAATCTCTCTGGAACATCGTTAAAATAGATACGCAATGCAAGGCCTTCAACTATTGCTGTTTTACCAACACCAGGATCTCCTACAAGTAAAGGGCTATTTTTATTTTTCCTCAAAAGGGAGTTCATTACATCCAAGATCTCATCATTGCGTCCATATACTTGATATTCATCAGGATTCTTTTCGACTGTTTCGCTTAAATTATCAGTATATCGATCTAAAAATGGCGTTTCTGAATTAAGATCGCTTTTAGTAATGGGGGCCGACCTAGCATCTATATTTAATAGACTATTCGTCATCCTCCTCATCATCCTCTTCGTTGTCGTCTTCAGTCTCGTCTTCAGGGAAAATACCATCCTTCATGAACTTTCCAAAGTCCTCAACGGCACTATAAGTTTCTACTTGTGCCTCTTCTTCAGTTCCGGTATCCTCTTCAATATCTGGATTGTCACTAGGTTTATCAATTGGATCTTGAATAGTATTTTCGATTGGATCTTGTCCGTCACTGTTTTTTTCTTCCTTGTTTTTGTCAGTGGCTTCCTCTGTGGCAATCATTCCCCCATCTATTTCCTCTGGTGCGATTTCTTCCAATGAAGTTTCAATCACCGGTAGCTCAGATTTTTCTACTTGCTCCAGCTGGGTCATGCTGCTATACAATGCTTCCATATTTTCAATTTTTAAATCGGGAATCTTATTCGGTTCTGCTTCAGCTGTTTTTTTAGGATTGTTTACATTGCCATTGTCCTGTTGGCCGGCTTCTTTCAGAATAGCAGCAGCGATCGCTTCAACCGGTACCGCCAGTTCCTCTATCGGCTTCACGTATTGATTTCCTACAATGGGTTTGCATTCGATATCAAATTTCATTTTGGTTCCAAGCTGTATAATACTCACTTCTTCGGGTGACAAAGGTAATCTAAATTCAATTCCATCAATATCTACCATCACTACAAACATACTCTCTTCCCATTGTCCTAAATTTAGTAATTCAGCTCTTTTTACTTCTCCAGAAATAATCATTTTTAAAATCTCCTTTATTTACTATTTTTTATTTGTTCTATCTGTTCAGTTACTTTCTGACGTATACCAGATACAAAGTGTTCTTTAGGAAGGCTGCCTTCCCCTACTTTTTTCAGAAGGATCTCCCAACCGCTTGTTACCTTTGGATCAGAAAACATGCTATCTTTTAAATAATTTATTAGTTGATAGCCGCGTTTTGTTGGTGTAAATTGTCCTGTCTTTTTGTCTTTTTTTACATATTTTCTCTTCTGAATTGTTTCTATAATTGTTGCTCTAGTTGCCGGTGTTCCTAATTGGAACTTTGGAAAAATCTTTGCAAGTAGAACTTCTTCAGTTATCCTCTTCGGTGGTTTTGTTACATCTTCTTTTTCAAGAACACTTACTTTAATTTGTTGTCCTTTTTGGTAATGGGGTAATACTATGTCCTCTTTGATTTTTGACTCCAATATTTTTTTATATCCCAAGTCTTTCAGCTGGTTCCCACTTGATTTATATTCCAGATCATCATGCTTAGCGGTAACAATCGTTGAGTAATACTTGTAGTTCCCAGCGAACATGAGGATACTTCTTAATGTGACTGTCAAATATACCAGTTGTTCATCCTCACTTAGTGTGATTAGGTCAGGGACCTGTTCTGTTGGGATTATTGCAAAGTGCTCTTGGACCTTTTTGTCATTAACATAATTTTTCCGAGGCTTAATATTTACAATTTTAAATTCTTTTCCCAACACCTTTTGGTATTTCTCAACATTGTCAAATAAGTATTCAAACTCAAAATGTGTAATGAAGTTTGAGTCCGTTCTTGGATAGGTTAGAAACTTTTTATCATATAAACTCTGACAAATTTTCAAAATTTCATCGGCAGACTTTTTCCAGTGTTTAGATCCATACGCTTGTAGAGTGGTAAGACTAAATAATTTGGGTGGTTTCTTTTCTTTCGTTTCTTGAACTATATCTATGATCTCTGCAATATCTGAAGATTTTTCAATTAGTTTTAATGCCTCTGTCCTATCGAAATACTTCTCCTCATTAGAAAAATTAATATCACTATTTTGAT
>SKEM01000080.1_pt1 | contig 75054 bp, 97 predicted proteins | sample 4826731 | NCBI WGS metagenome assembly SKEM01 (sample SAMN11008809, study PRJNA524170) | human gut metagenome | biome: Human fecal sample; material: Feces; isolation source: fecal sample from pouch patient p37 | host: Homo sapiens | place: Israel: Tel-Aviv | collected 2015-07-27 | reverse complement strand
GTCCTCTTTTCTTCTCAAAATGAGTAACTTTATTTCAAAAAAATATCCGGTGAAATATCTAAGGCCTTTGAAAAAGCTACTGCGAAATCAGCATCAAACTTATATCTTCCGTTCAATCTTCCACTAAGTGTAGGCTCACCTATACCCATTTTATCAGCAAGCCAGCTTTGCTTGATGCCATGATCGCGCAAGTATTTTTTTGCTAATAAGCTTGCGTCATCTTTTAAAACACTTACCATTTACCATTTTCCTTTCTTCTCATTTTGTGTAACTCGATTACATTTATATAATACTACCCGTTTTGAGAAACGTCAACATTTTTCTTTACTTTTTGACAATAAATATTTTCAAATTGCAAATAAAAAATTACAATATACCCATAAGGAGAAACGAAATAAAACAAAGAGGCATAAATTATGAGTTTATTTAGTACAAGATTAAAAGAAATGAGAGAAAATGCCGGCTGGACGAAAACATATGTTGCTGCAAGATTGAATTTACCACTAACTACATATGCTAATTATGAATATGGCAAGAGAGAGCCGGATATAGACACTATCACTGCGATTTCAACACTTTTTGATACTTCGAATGATTACTTGATGGGAAAAACTAATAACCCGGTATCCGGTACGTCAAGTGATAAACATACGGCTCTCACATGGGAAGATTTAAAAACTCCTATGCCATACGGTGGAAAGATGCCGGAAGAATTACAAGATATGTATGCTGACATTGCAAAGAGCTATTTCAAACGTCATCCAGAATATTTAAACAAGGATTAGTTTATAAAAATGAATAATAAAGAAGTAATGTCTACAAACATTAGATACTATTTAGGTTTAAAGGGTTTAAACGTAAAGGATTTTGCCACACAATTAGGATTTAAATATACGACAGTTTTAGATTGGGTCAATGGTAATTCTTATCCGCGTATAGATAAGGTTGAAAAGATGGCTAAATATTTCGGAATTAGCAAAGCTAATTTAATAGAAGAACATAAAGGCAGTTTGCAGAATAATATCGCCCTTACATGGGAAGATCTTGAAGTCCCTATGCCATATGGTGGCAAGGTCCCAGAGGAGCTAAAACATACATATGCTATTTTGGCTAAAGACTACTTCAAGCAGCACCCAGAATACTTAAATAAAAACGAGAAAAACGAAAATGAAGAATAATGATCTTTGCAATCTATCTATAGATAATCAAGAAAATTACGATAGATTAATGAAATATCTAATGAATACCGCCATGTTTGATTATCATATCGGTGTTGAATTTACTAATACTCTTCCACCTTTCGCACCCTCTGCTAGCTATAACACCGTAGGACGTCTAATTATAATGAATGCATTATGGCCATATCCTACTGAAATTCCTTTCCAACTTGCACATGAAATAGCACACGTACTACATGAAGATCAACATTATTACAACTTAAACGATGGTACTGCTAATAGCGGTGAAGCTGATGCAAATATCTTTGCTATAAATCTACTATATAAATACTGCGAAGAAAACGACTACCATTTCGATAACTTCTACAATTTTGCCAAAGCTTTTTGTATTCCTCATGACCTTTATTATCTTTTTACAGATGGTTGCATAGTCCAGAACCAGCGACTTTAAACCTAAGGAATAATTTTTACGGAGGAATAAGAAATGTCAGGTTTAATTGCATTAATCGCTGGAATAGCTCTAATCATTTATGCTGTTCAGCATGACAAGAAATCTAAAGATGATAGTAAGTGGTTAAAGGACTGGGGGTTCTGGGTTATTACAGTCATAATTTTAGTAATAGGTATACTTAATATTGGCGATAGCTCACCATCTGGAATTTTTGGTACTGTCATGTTTCTTGCTCTACTCGGTTTACTTTACTGGCGTATTACCGATCGCAGTAAGAAAGGCCTTCATGGCAAGCCACGAGTATTGCATACATTAGTAACAATCTTGTTTGTAGTCATTTGGCTCTTAGTTCTAGGACCGGTTGAAAATGCCCTTAATCCAAGCAGTACTGATTCTGAAGCTAAGCAAAGTGAAAGCAGTTCAACTGACAATGACAAATACGTTCGATTAGACGGACACAAAATCTACTACACAGCTTCTAAGAAGTATTCGATTAGTGGGAGTGAAGATACTTCATGGCCAGCTGCTACTGCAGATATAAATAATGTCACAGTTTATAAGATCGAAAGCGGATATACTTATGGCTCAAAACGTGGTGGCAAGAAGGTGCAAGGTATGGTAGCTATCAATGTTAAGGTCAAAGCTCTTAAGGATATTGATGTCAACATGGACTCAGCCACAGTAAGTATTCCAAGCATTAATGAACAACACGACATCGAAACAAAAGAAGATTGGGACGATCAAGACAAGGGCATTTCTAAATCTGGTACACTCTACGTTCCTATCTACAAAATGCACAGTATTAACAGCATCAAGTCTTTAAGACTTAAGTTTGACTGTACACAACAAGATACTGACGATGTTGATAATTATGACCACACTTACGATATGACTATTGATCTTAAATAAAAAAATAAGCCTGCTGACCTTTTTCAGGCAAACAGGCTTTAATTATACGATTTGAAAGAACATCAGTTTCAAAGGAGAACATTATGCACGACGATTATTCGGATGAATACATCACTTACCTAATCGCTCGCTTAAATGAGCAAATCGAAGATAGTTCTACTATCCGTATTCTTACCACTTATTTAGATTTTACGGAACAAGAAGCCAAAGAAGCTCTAGCCAAGGCAGAACGACCAGAACCATATGCTTTCGATGACGCAATTGGTTCCGTTCTTCTAACTGCAGAAGACAGTGGTGATAAACAGGACGTTTACAACACATTAGATACTGACTACTCCATATATAAGATAGTTATGAACTACGGAAAATAAAAAGCCACCCCACGGACTCAGTTTACTAGAAAGGAACAATCATGAACGACAGTATTTTTATCCAATCAAAACAACCTCAAGATTTAGAACTTATCGATTATTTTCATAAATTATATATTAAACGATTAAATTTTTATGGTATTGGTGATAATGATTTAAATAGATTTTCCTGGTCCAAAAATAAAAAAATTTCCTTATACAGAATAAACGTTGCCAACGATCTTAATGAAGATATGCCTTATTCTTTAGTCTTTGCAACAATTTCTCCTGATAATCAAAACCATCTTTTTAAGGCAAACTTGATAAATGAAACTTACAATCCATCTTTTATCAAATTATATGATGCTAAGGAAAAGCTAAATTGGCTAGTAGATAATAAAATAATCCCTCAGGATCTTATTAACAAAGTTATCTTATCTTCAGTCAAATCCTTTCCTACTGATCTCTTGGAAAACGATTTTCTTTCTACTACATTTAAGAAGCAATGGGTGTATGGATGGTTCGATAATGAATATAAAACCACTTTAGATACTGAAAGCCATAGCACTCCAATAAATCATTTTCCTAAAACTAATCAAAAATACTTCGTTGATCGTTATCATTTTAACGACATGTTAAAAACAATTAATAATGATCAATTCACAGATGAATTTAACCAATGCTTATTTGCATATGAACATGAAAAATGGTTTTTATGCGCTGCAGGATTAGGTTCTTGTATTGAACATTTAATGTTGATAATTATTCAAAACTATGACAAAAAGGGATATAAGTTATTAAAACTTTTAGGTAAAGAGCCAACTGCACGAAATTATATAGCCTGCTTTAGAAAAGAACCAATAAAGATTTCATCACGACAAGAGCGATTCTTTAACTCAATATTCAATTTAAGAAATGCCGTAGATCATCATAATACTGGTAAAACTCAAAGAGGAATATGTGATCTTTTGCTGGATGCAGTCTCTGATATTTTCAATGACTATTATCGCAATAGTGTTACTATTATTCCGAAATCTTCTCAATCAAAGAAATAATAGTATTAGCAGTTTGCGCATCGTAATTTTCATCCCATGGCGTGTGATTATTAGGTGAATCAGGATCTGTTGCATAATATCTTCCAAATTTATCTTGAGGTAAATAATCTAAATCTCGTTCATCAAATAATAATTCTAACGCTTCAATTAGAACATCCCGTTCATTTGGAGTAAATTTCATACTATTATCACCTCTCAAGCTAACCCATTTATCATAATTATACATTAATTTATTGCAAAAAAACTCGCATCGTAATTACGGTACGGGTTTTAATAAGGGTCTTAAAAGAACATCAGTTTTATCTAATGCAAAATAAAAAAGCACTTTTTACAGTGCTTTCCTTGCAGGTGCATCCCTAAAAGTTAAAGCTCTTGGGGCGCCCGCTCACTCATTTTTATACCTCGTTCTTCATTGTACACAAGCAAGCTCGTGTCTTTTCATCACGAAGGTGATAAAAATGAATGAAGTAATCCTCATACTCATCATTTTACTTCTTTTGATCATTGAGATCAAGAAGTAATCTATCCCGCGAGCGCGCATCATTGATGGTTTATTTGAAAGGAGAAATGAAATTATGCCTCGTAGAAAAGACAACGAGATTTATAAGTACAAGCTTAAAGGCGGCAAAGTTAAGTTTGGCTTTAAAACTTATATTGGAATCAACAAAGCAACCGGCAAGCCTATTAAGGTAACTCGGCAAGGTTTTGAAACACGGAAGGAAGCCGAATCGGCAAAAACCAAATTGAAAGCTGATGGTGTAGATAAGATTCTCACTAAACGTAAGTTTGATAATGACAAGAAGACAGTACAGGAAGTTTATGAAGCGTGGCTTCCTATTTACCGTACGGGCGTAAAAGGCTCATCTGTAGTACAGGTTAAAAGTATTTGGGATAATCGTATTCAGCCAGAATTTGGCAACGATTACATCAACCATATAGATGTAGACCACTTGCAACGCTTTGCTAATGAAATGTCGCAAAAGTACGTTGGCTATAGACGCACTTTGAATGAACTGCATCGTCTGATAAAATACGCTATTTTGAGAGACTGGTGTGACAAAGATCCATTTGATAAAATCTTAATTCCTAAAAAGTCAGCTAAGCCCAAAAGAGATACGGAACACAATTTCTATGAACTAAAAGATTTAAAAGCATTTTTAGCAACTGCCAAAAAACATAATTATAAGTACTACACTTTCTTTATGATTTTAGCAAATTTAGGCGTAAGACGTGGTGAAGCTTTAGGACTAAAGTGGTCAGACATCGACTTTAAAAATAAATTAGTACACATCAAGCGTACTACTACATTTAACGAAAAAAGTTATAAAGCTATCGGAAGTCCTAAAACTCCAGCTTCCAAGCGTGACTTAAGCCTTCCCTCTCACTTAATTGAAGTGTTGCAAAAATATAGAAGTATGCAAGTAGAATTTAATTCTGATGATGACTATATCTTCCATACTAAAACTGGCGATTATCTTCCCCCCACAGCACCGACTTATTGGATAAATAGCGTATATAATCAAAATGAAGATTTGAAAGAGATTACGCCACACGGATTTCGTCATACGCTTGCTACGTTACTTTACGATGATGATAAATACAACATTACACCTAAAGATGTACAAACAATCTTAGGACATAAAAACGTGACGGAGGCACTTGAAATTTATACCCACGTCACGTCACAACAAAAGAAAAAAATCACCGAATCTATTAACAATTTGGGACTATAAATGTATTTTTACGTACTTTTTACGTAGTTAGCTATTTAGTCGTCGCTGTCTTCAGTTGCCGTTGTTGATTTAACAGCTCTTTCAGCATTTAATTCTGCCATTTTAATCATAACATCGACAGCTTTATACATAGATTCAAGGACAGTATATTCATACCGGCCATGCATATTTTCTTCACCAGCAAAAATATTAGGACAAGGAAGACCCATATAAGTTAATTGTGAGCCATCAGTACCACCACGGACTGGATCTTCATTGATTTCAAGGCCCTCTGCTTTATATGCATCTCTTGCCAAATCAACGATATCCATGTGTTTCTTTAATTCATCAGCCATGTTGTAGTATTGATCCCACATCTTTAATTTGATACGTTCTGTACCAAATTCTGCATTCATTTTATCCACAATAGACTTAACTAAATTCTTACGTGCTTCTAGACCATCACGTTCAAAATCACGAATAATGTAATCCAAATGTGCATTATCAACAGTTCCATCAAAACTCATCAAATGGAAGAAACCTTCACGACCATCAGTATGTTCTGGACGATCATGTTCTGGCAATTGATTATGAAAATCAATCCCCACTTGAACAGCATTAATCATTTGACCTTTAGCTACAGCCGGATGAACATTTACTCCTTGAATATCCAGACTAAATTGAGCGGCCGAGAAAGTTCCCCAATCAAGCTTACCAGGAGCCTCGCCATCAACAGTAAAAGCAAAATCAGCACCAAAATCTTTAACATCGAAATGTTCAGCGCCAGTTCCAATTTCTTCATCTGGAGTAAATGCTAAACGAATCTTTCCATGTTTTACTTCTGGATGATTCATCAAATATTCTGCAAAGGTCATTAATTCAGAAACACCACACTTATCGTCACCACCAAGTAAAGTATCACCCGAAGCAGTGATAATAGTTTGACCTTTATAGTTTTTCAAATGTGGGAAAACTTCAGGATCAAGATAAAATTCTGAATCCCCTAATCGAATTTTACTTTCACCATCATAGTTTTCATGAATTTGTGGTTTAACATTTTCTGAATTGAAATCAGCTGTATCACTATGTGCCAAGAATCCCATTACAGGTACATCATAATCAACATTTGAAGGAATTTCAGCGATTACACTACCAGCCTTTTGATTGTAGTGAATATCTTTCAAGCCTAATTCCTCAAGATCTTTCATAATTACATTCTTTTGAAAGTTCTCTTCTCTTTCAGTTGATGGGAAACGATCTGAATGTTCATCAGAACGTGAATTAACTTTAACGTATTTTAAAAATCTTGGTAATAAATTTGGATATTCCATATTTTCGTACTTTCTATCATTAAAACTTAAAACAAATCTTGAAATGGATTAGTTGAAACTTCTGAAATTTCAACGCCAACATTCCAATTATTTTCCTTATTCCACTTTTTAAGACAATCAAATACCTTATATTTAAATAAATTCTCGGTATAATGACCAGGATCAATTACAGTTAATCCTGAAGAAATCATATCATGACCTACATGGTAATATACATCCCCAGTAATAAAAGCATCAAGATTATCATCTAATGCTCTAGTCCAATATTTCCCTCCATCTCCACAAATAAAACCAACAGTTGTAATTGGTTTTTCATTACTTGCAGTAATCAGTCTAGCCATTTTAATGTCCATCTTATCTTTAACGTAAAAGGCAAAATCATAAGCTGACATTGTTTTAGGTAATTTTCCTTTACGGCCCATTGCTATACCATCATCATCTAGACAAAATGGTTCAGTATCTTTTAATCCTAATTCCTCAGCTTGCCAATCAGCCGATCCATTTTGTGCTTTATCAGAATTAGTATGGATTGAATAAACAGTAATATTATTTTTAATAATATTGCCATACATTGCGTTTTGTGGATTTGCATAGTCTAAATTCTTTGCTGGTCTAAACATTACCGGATGGTGACTAATGATCAAATTAACGCCCCTTTCCACCGCCTCTTCAACCACTTGAGGTCGCACATCTAGCGTGGTCATTACATTAGTAACATCACTTTCCATCGAACCTATTTGCATCCCTACAGGATCACCTTGAGAAGCAATATCCTCTGGAAAGTCTTTTCTTAAACGTTCTACAATGTCTTTTACTTTAGTCATTGTTTATCTCCTGTTCAATTAACTCAATGTAATTTTTAACTTCACTAATTCTATTTTTATCCTTCTTTTTAGCTTTATTCAAGTTTTGAAGAAGTTTTCTATTATAAGTTAATTGCCCTTGCCATTTTTGATAAAAAACCGAATTTTTTTCACGTACAATAAGAGGGCCAAAGAAAATTTCTTCTTCTGTTAATTCATTTCTTTGATCAGTTAATATCGCCTTAATTAACTCATACGTATGACCTGCCTCAGCCATCAGTTTTTCATCAACAATCTTATAGTTATGATTTACTAACCATGTTCTAACACCTGCTTCACCAATATTAGGTTCAAGTACTAATGTATTAAAATGATAATTATTGCGCCAAGCACGATCAAGAATATCTACCATTAATTTGCCACCCATACCGGCAATAACTACTGTGTCAATCTTATCAGCATGATTAACAGTATCAAGACCGCTACCTAAGCGTGTTTCAATCTGCTTATCTAGGCCTGCTTCCATAATATCAGTTTTAGCATTATCAAGTGGTCCCTTAGCAACATCACTGGCAATTGCATAATCAATTTTACCGCTTTTGACTAATTCAATCGGCAAATATGCATGATCTGTACCAATATCTGCTACTCTGCTGCCTGAATCTACCATTTTTGCTAAAGTATTTAATCTTAAGTTCATTTTTCCTCCATGAGAGTATGTTTTAAACAAATTTTAGCATAATTAATAACTTTATTTGGCTACTATTTGCTATAATCTTCACAGAAAGTGGGTTTTATATGAAAAGATCAGAAAAAGTAACTTTGACTAATATGTGTATGATCAAGAATAAAGATAAAATTTTAGTCCTTAATCGTAATGATCCGGTTTGGCCAGGATTAACCTTTCCCGGTGGTCATGTTGAAGCACATGAATCATTTAATGATTCCGTTATCCGAGAAATTAAAGAAGAAACTGGATTAACCATTTTCCATCCTCGTTTAACTGGTGTTAAACAGTTTTATGATCATAATCATGAACGTTATTTAGTTTTCTTTTACATTGCTGATAGTTTTACTGGCACTCTCAAAGAATCTGATGAAGGTACTTTGAATTGGATGAGTAAAGAGGAACTACAAAATCATCAATTAGCCTACAATTTTGACCATGATTTACCTGTATTCTTTAATTCTAATATTAGTGAGCATATACTTGACGGAAAGCGAGATGAGCTTTTTTAATGAAAAAAACTGAAAGTAAAATATCATTATATGTAGCCCTAATCGCTATTATTTTCTTTGCTTCAATTCCTCTTTGGCACATAGATCTAAATGCTTCAAGACCTCAAACACATGTAGTTAAGAAGAAAAAAGCTAAAAAGAAAAAAGTAATTCATAAAGTCACTTGGGGCTATCCTTTTAAGCGATTGTATGAAAAGAAAATAAAATTTAAATCTGGACAAAAATTTGGTGAAACTGATGTAATTCGCCGTTACTATCCAACTAAAAGTTACTTTCATGATGGTTATGACTTTGGCTTTAGCGAAGTGGGGCATTCAACAGTATACGCCGTTCACGCAGGAAAAGTTCACCAAGTAAAATACGCTCCAGGATTAGGACTCTATGTTTGGGTAATCTCTAAAGATGGCTATGTTGAAATTTATCAAGAAGGTTTTTTAAGTATTACAGATATTTATGTTAAAAAAGGTCAAGAATTAAAACTAGGCCAAAAAATCGGACGCCTAACTGGATCACACATTCACCTAGGCATAACTAAAACTGATAAAAACTATATTGATAAACATGGTGTACCTTGCCGCAATTACTGGAGAAATAATGGGACTTGGCTCAACCCAATGAAAATTATTGAAGATGATATTGCCAAAGGCAAGGCCAGTGAATCATAACAAAAAAAGAGTGAAATTACTTTCAAAAGTAATTTCACTCTTTTTTATATGTTTAATCCATAAAGTCACGTAATTGATTAGAACGACTTGGATGACGAAGTTTACGCAATGCCTTAGCTTCAATCTGACGAATACGCTCACGAGTTACGCCAAATACCTTACCCACTTCTTCAAGTGTACGAGTACGACCATCATCCAGACCGAAACGTAAACGTAAAACATTTTCCTCGCGGTCAGTTAATGTTTCAAGTACTTGTTCGAGTTGCTCCTTGAGCATTTCGTATGAAGCATGTTGTTCTGGACTTGTAGCGTCTTTATCTTCGATAAAGTCACCCAAATGTGAATCATCTTCTTCACCAATAGGTGTTTCAAGAGAAACTGGTTCTTGGGCAATTTTAAGAATATCACGAACTTTATTGGTTGGCATATTCATTTCAGCACCAATTTCTTCTGGGGTTGGTTCACGACCTAAATCCTGCAATAATTGACGTTGAATTCTAATCAACTTATTGATAGTTTCAACCATATGCACAGGAATTCTAATTGTACGAGCTTGATCAGCAATAGCACGAGTAATTGCCTGTCTAATCCACCAAGTTGCATAAGTTGAGAACTTAAATCCAAGACGATAATCGAATTTATCAACGGCTTTCATTAGCCCCATATTACCTTCTTGAATTAAATCAAGAAATGACATTCCACGACCTACATAACGCTTAGCAATAGAAACTACCAAACGAAGGTTGGCCTCAGCTAATTCTTGTTTTGCTTCTTCGTCTCCAGATTCAATTCTCTTAGCAAGTGCAATTTCTTGATCAGCAGTAAGAAGCGGAACACGACCAATTTCCTTCAAGTACATTCTTACAGGATCATTCATTCGTACACTTGAAGGAGCCGACATATCTTTCAATTCAGCTTTTTCAACATCTTTTTGCTTCTTTAAAGCTAATTTTGAAGGATCACCATTTTCATCAACAATACTAATACCATTATCTTCAAACTCTTGTACTAGTTGATCAACAGCCTTACCTTGTAAATTATAAGGCTTAATCAAACGAGCAGTAAAGTCATCTTCAGTAATTGACTTATCCTTCTTAACATCTTTAACGACTTGCTTCACCATCTTATCTAAAGATGGTTTTTGTGTAGTTTCTTTTTCTGCCACTAAAAAGCCTCCTTATTAGCCTCTAAGATCCTCTTTAATCCAAGAATTTCTTGAGTAATCTTAATTATTTCTTGTGCATCTTCTTTGCGCTTTGCATCCTGTAATTCAATTTGAAGCTCATTCAGCCGAGAATAAATGTTGCGCTTTTTAAGGGCATGCACATGCTCATTAATTTCTTGAATATTAAAATCCGTTGGTGTTTTTGCTAGCTCAGCATCTATTATTATACCTTGAAGTTGCTCAGGAATAAAATCTAAGAAGCCATTAATCTGAGGATCATTATGAGTTTCCGAATATTTTACCCATAATTCCGCCAATTTTTCAAATTCTTTATCTGGAAAATGAAAATTTCCATTCAAAAGGTATTTTTGTGCTTCAGTAGAGTGAATAAACAAATACAATAACCTAGTTTGACTGGGATGTTTTTCTACTTCTGTTTGTTTAATAGATAATTCAATTGGCGACTCTGGTGGAATTAATGTATCAACAGTATTATTAGACCTATTAGGATAATTTTTATACTGTCGTGTACGGCTTTGAACCCGATTGTTTTTACGTCTTTCTCTAGCTAAATTAGCCTTTAATGCATCAATAGATACTTGAGCTGATTTAGCTAATCTCTCAATATACATATCCTGCTCAACAGGATTTCTAACTAGACTAATTTGTTTAACCGCTTCACTTATATATGTAAGCTTCTCACGATCATTATCTAAGTTATACTTTTGAGCCAATCTTTTTAAAAAAAATTCAGTGGGCGTTAAAGCACCTTTAACTTCATCATAATATTTTTCAGCACCGTATTTTTTGACATATTCATCAGGGTCTAACTTTTCTGGTAAAACAACAACTCCTAAGTTAAAATTGCCATCTTTATTAAACAGATTTACAGCTCTTTCTTCGGCATGTATCCCCGGATCATCACCATCATAGTTAATAATAATATTAGATGTTACTCGCCTTAACATATAAACCTGATCATCAGTCAAGCTAGTTCCCATCGAAGCAATTCCAGATTTTATTCCTGCTTTATATGCTGCAATTACATCCATATAGCCCTCATACAAAACCAAATGGTTTTCATATCGAGCAGCTTTTTTTGCTTCAGCAAAATGAAATAAAACTTTGGACTTATTAAAAATTCCTGTTTCAGGACTATTCATATATTTAGCTTCAGTCTTATCATCTGAAATTCGACGACCTGAAAAGCCAATTGTCATCCCATTTTCATTATCCAGTGGGAACATTAAACGGTCACGAAACCGATCAAATAATCGTCCATCTTGACTTTGAACGAATAATCCACTCTGAGTCAAATCATCGTCTTTATATCCCTTACCACGTAAATAAGTAATCAGCACATTATCTTCTTTAGGCGCATAACCTATTTTAAAGTGATTCAGAATATCTCGTCCTAATTCTCTTTTCTGAGCATATTGCATCCCTCTTTCACCAGCTTTAGTAGTAAATAATACTTGCTGATAGAATTCAACAGCATCTCTATGCATTTGCATAATGGGATTTAACTTAACAGGAGAACTATTTCCATATCCTTCTGGCATAGACATATGCGCATATTCTGCAACTTGTTCTACACTTTCAGGAAAAGTCAGATTATCCTTATACATCAAGAATTTAAATACATTTCCGCCCTTACCACAGCCAAAACACTTAAAGAATTGTTTTTCTTCGTTAACTGTAAATGATGGTGTTTTTTCTTGATGAAAAGGGCAAAGACCGATATAGTCTTTGCCTTTCTTTTCAAGTGACACATATTGGCTGATAACATCTACAATATTTACATTATTGCGGACTTCGGCGATAAATTCTTCAGGAATTCGTCCAGCCATAAGAATCACCTTTTCTATCTAATTATTTAATAACTAATTTACTTAAGTTACCTAAGCGATCAGCTAGTTCACTAACAGCGTAAAGCTGTGCTAAACGGTTATTTTTAACCTTTTCATTCTTGTCCATGATCATGTTGACGTCAAAGTATTGATCAATGACTGGTTGTAATTGAACAAATCCTTGGTAAAGATCTGCCAAACTTTCAATTTCTTGCAAGTTTTGTACACCAACATAAAGTTCTTTTTCGCTATTATCTTCAAATAAACTTTCGTCAACTTCTACATTACCCTTGAACTTAGCCTTCTTCAAGATGTTGTCAATTCTAGTTAAACTTTCAACAACTGGCTTAAATTCTTCATCGTCGTGGTGAAGCTGCAATACATTAGCTGCTGCTAAAATTTGACTTGGATCTTGTTGACTTGAAGCAAGTACAGCATCAATAATGTCGTACTTAAACTTATTCTTTTGTAAGTATTGCTTTACACGATCACGAATAAAGTCAGCAATTTCTTGATCAGCATCACTCTTAGGAAGTCTAGCTGGAGTTGCACCATTAAGTAAACTAATAATTTCTGGTAATACTTCGTTAAATGGTAATGACCATTTCTCATTCAATAAGATTCTAACAATACCATAAGCATAACGACGAAGAGCATATGGGTCATTAGATGAAGTTGGGATCATACCTGCACCAAAGAAAGTGACAATAGTATCAATCTTATCAGCAATTGACAAAAGTGAACCTACAGTAGTTTCTGGAAGCGGACCTTCTGCAGTAGCCGGCATGTAGTGTTCCTTAATTGCTACTGAAACTTCTTCATCTTCGCCAGCAAGACGAGCATAATGCATCCCCATTACACCTTGAAGTTCGGCAAATTCACCAACCATTTGAGTAACTAAATCAAACTTGTATAGTTCACTAGCACGATCAAAGTCCTTAACGACATTTTCTGGCAAGTTCCAACGCTTAGCAAGATAGTCACCGATCATACGAACACGTTGAACCTTTTCAGCCATTGAACCAATCTTATCATGGAATGAAACATCTTTAAGACGATCGACAAAGTGACTAAGTGGGTATTTACGGTCTTCATCGTAGAAGAATTGAGCATCATCTAAGCGAGCAACTAAAACCTTTTCATTACCTGAGATAACATTGTCAAGATAATCTTTATTACCGTTTCTTACAGCAATAAAGTGATTAATTAGTTTATCATTTTCATCATAAACTTCAAAGTATCTTTGGTTATCCTTCATTGAAGTAATTAATACTTCATCTGGAATATTTAAGTACTTTTCGTCAAATGAGCCAGCAAAGACAGTTGGATATTCTACTAAATAAGTAACTTCTTCCAGAAGATCACGATCAGGTTTAACTTGCCAATGATTTTCCTTAACCAGTTCATCCATTTGGTTAACAATCATATCTTTGCGTTCTTCAGCATTAGCAATTACATATTGATCTTTCAATGCGTCTTCATAGTCATCCGCATTAGCTAATACAACTGAATCACCCAAGAAACGATGACCTTCAGTCTTGCGACCAGCAGTAATATCCAAAATCTTAACTGGGATCACTTCATTGCCGAATAATGATACAAGCCAATGGATTGGACGAACAAATTCAAAGTCATTTGAATCCCAACGCATCTTAGTAGGAAAAGTCATAGCTTTAATGATTTCACTCATACCAAGTAAGATATCACTAGCTTTTTTACCTTCCTTTTGAACGTGAACATAAGCATATTCAGTGCCCTTAAGCTCTTCAAAGTAGATGTCATCAGTAGTCATACCTTGACCGCGAGCAAAACCTTGCGCAGCCTTGGTCCAATTACCATCAGCATCTTGTGCAATCTTCTTAGCTGGCCCTTTCTTAACTTCATCAATATCGTCCTGTTTTTCAGCTAAATCTTCAACAAGAATAGTCAAACGACGTGGAGTTGAAAAAGTTTTGATATCTTTGAATTTTAAGCCATTTTCTTTTAAAAATTTTCTAGTTCTGTCTGCTAATTGGTTAACGCTGCGTGGTACAACGTGAGCAGGCATTTCTTCAGTACCAATTTCAAATAAATAATCTTTAGCCATTTTCTATCCCTGCCTTCTTATCTTCTGCGCTCTTAAGTAATGGGAAGCCACGTTTTTCACGTTCTTCTACAAACTTAACAGCAACCTCATGAGCCAAGTTTCTAATTCTTGATAAGTATCCAGCACGTTCTGTTACTGAAACAGCACCACGTGCATCAAGTAAGTTGAAAGTGTGTGAACATTTCAAAATGTAATCATATGCTGGATGTACAAGATTTTGGCTAAGAAGACGCTTAGCTGTTGATTCGTAAATTTCAAAGAATTTAAGAAGTTGTTCTTGATCAGATTCTTCAAATGCATATTTAGAATGTTCATATTCTGGTTGCTTGAAGATATCACGATAAAGAATACCGTTACCCCACTCAAGATCAAATACTGAGTTAACATCTTGAATATATGAGGCAAGTCTTTCAACACCATAAGTAATTTCACTCATAGTTGGTTTAACTTCTAATTCACCAACTACTTGGAAGTATGTAAATTGACTAACTTCCATACCATCAAGCCATACTTCCCAACCAACACCGGCACAACCCATTGATGGGTTAGCCCAGTTATCTTCAACGAAACGAATATCGTGTTCTAAAGGATCAATACCTAATACCTTCAAACTGTCTAAGTAATATTGTTGAATATCCTTAGGAGCTGGCTTAATAACCACTTGGAATTGGTGGTGTTGGAATAATCTGTTAGGGTTTTCACCATAACGACCATCCGCAGGTCTTCTTGAAGGTTCTACATAACAAGCTGCCCAAGGTTCTGGACCAACTGCACGAAGAAAAGTGTAAGGACTCATTGTACCTGCACCCTTTTCAACATCGTATGAAGGCATAATCATACAACCTTTGGAAGCCCAGAATTGTTCCAGCTTAAAGATCATATTTTGAATATTTAATTTCTTATCTGCCATTTTCCTTATTCTCCTCCTGCACTAGGCCATAAAAAAAGCCTATGCAAAATTTTGCATAGGGACGAAATATCTCGCGGTTCCACCCTAATTCAGGAAGTCTTCTTCCTGCACTTAATTGAGTATGACTAGAGGGGCCTTTTCCTAGATGTCCTCTCACCAAACGACATTCGCTGAACTAGTACTTTTCTAATCCTCATTATTGCCAAATACGTGTTTATTTTAACACATGAATTAAGTTTAAACCAGATTTTTGCCAACTTAAAAAAGTTTTAATTCATCCAAGAACTTTTTAGTTTTCAAATTTAAATCAATTGTCTCACGATAAATACGGTCTATTGCTTTTCTAGTAGCTCTTTTACTTTCTTCACTTACTTTAATTGTTCCTAAGCGTTCTATAGGCAAAAGGCCAATTGTTCTCAAAATTGCAGTCTCTTTTGGCTTTAGATGTAAACGACTCTCAACTACATTAAAATGATCACTACAAATCACTCCACCTAACTTAATAGAATAATCAAAAATCCCTTTTTCCTTACCACAAATTACGCAGTGACTTAATTCCGGTTTCACCCCATAGGCGCTAAGCATTTTCATTTGTACAACTTGAGTGATCATTTCACTATCTACACCAGCACTTATCTTTTCTAAAGCAAACACTGCCAGATTATAATACTGACCCAAAGGTTGATATTCTACAAAAGCATGATCGATTAAATCAAAAATAAAAGAAACATAAGCATTCTTAGTTAGGTCACGATATAATGCATCAAACTGCTGCACTTTTTTATATGTACGCAAATTACTCAAACCATGACCACTTGTATAAATAACATAAGTACCTGCAGAGAAATTAAGTGTGGCTGCACTCAATTTTGATTTAGGACGCATAGCCCCTTTTACAATTAAGGTAATAATACCACTTTGCTTAGTTATGATTTTAGCCAATAAATCTGCTTCTTTATATTTTTGTCTCTTAAATATTATGCCCTGAACTTCTTTAAGCTCACGTGTCATAAAAATCCCTTCTTAACAACATAATTAACGTAATTTTATCATACATGCAAAATTAAAAGCCACGGCCCTTTTATAGAGCTGTGGCTTTTAATTTAACTATCCAAGTTCTTTTTTATCATAACCAATTTGTTTCAAGAAACTTGGATCTGAACGCCAATTATGTTGAACCTTTACCCATAAACGCAAATTTACTTTTTCACCAAGTAATCTTTCAATTTCCTTACGTGAATCAATTCCGATTTGCTTGAGCATCTTACCACCCTTGCCGATGATAATACCCTTTTGACCATCTCTTTCAACATAAATAGTTGCTTCAATAACTAATTTACCATTTTGATGCTTATTCATTTGATCGACTACAACTGCAGTAGCATGTGGAACTTCTTGAGAAGTAAGTCGTAAAATTTGTTCTCGAATAAGTTCTGCAACCACAAAATATTCAGGACGATCTGTGATCTGATCTGCATCATAATATTGTGGTCCTGCTGGTAAATACTTATAGATTGTATTGAGCAAATCATCAATACCAATTCCTTGAGTAGCAGAAATCGGTAGTATTTCTTTAAAGCCATCAAGTTTATGGTATGAATCCATAATCGGTAATAACTTATTAGGATGAATTTGATCAACCTTATTAATTACCAAAAATACTGGAACTTTAACTTCTTTGAGCAAGTCAGCAATATATTGGTCACCTTTACCCATATCCTCAGGTTCAACCATGAATAAAACTAGATCAACATCATTTAAACTAGATAAACTAGCTTTATCCATATAGTCGTCAAGTTTTGAATGAGGTTTAAAGATTCCCGGTGTATCAACAAAAATAACTTGCATTCTATCTGAAGTATATATACCCGAGATACGATTTCTCGTTGTCTGAGGTTTATTTGACGTAATCGCCACTTTTTGACCGACTAAATAATTCATCAATGTTGATTTACCAACATTAGGACGGCCAACTAAGGCAACGAAGCCAGATTTAAATTCTTTTTCTTCCATATTATTTACCTCTGCCTTCATCTAATTGATCAGGATACAATGGTAGTCCATAATCTTCTAGCACTTTTCCTTGAATACCAAACATTTCTTTAGCTTCATCAGGTTCGATGTGATCATATCCATTTAAATGCAGAAAACCATGAACTATTGTATAACCAAATTCTCGGTCAAACCCCGTACCATATTCCTTGCTATGACGTAAGATCACACTAGGACACATAAATAAATCACCAATATCTTCTTGAAAATCTGGATCATCTTTAAAAGCAGCTAAATCAATTGAATCCTCACCATCTTCAATTGCAAAAGAGATAACATCAGTCGGACGATCTTTATCGCGATATTTTAAATTTATCTCATGACTGCGATCTTCATTAACAAAGTTAATGCTCATTTCCAAATTGTTATCCTTGCCGATTGCTTTCTTTGCTAAAAGCAAAAGTTTCATAATCCAGGTTTTCCAGTCACGCTTTTCATCATCTAAAAAGCCAACCTCGTCATTGTAAGTAATATCAATTGGATCCATTGTTAGTGTTTAATGTCCTCTTTTTCATAAGCAGTAATAATTTTGGCAACTACAGGGTGACGAACAACGTCATTTGCAGAAAAGTTGATGAATTTGATTTGGTCAATATTTTTCAAAATGTGCCGCGCGTCGATTAAACCGCTATGCTGTCGTCCCGGCAAATCAACTTGCGTCATATCTCCATTTACGACCATCTTGGAATTAAAGCCAAGACGTGTCAAAAACATCTTCATTTGTGCATCGGTAGTGTTTTGGGCTTCATCTAGAATAACGAAGGCATCATCAAGAGTTCTCCCACGCATATAAGCAAGTGGAGCTACTTCAATAACTCCTCTTTCCATTAAACGATCAGTAGTATTAGTACCAAGAATTGCATATAACGAATCATAAATTGGTCTCAAATATGGATCAACTTTTTCTTTCAAATCACCAGGCAAAAATCCAAGTGATTCACCAGCTTCAACGGCCGGTCTTGTTAAAATTATTCTAGAAACTTCGCCCTTTTTAAATGCTGCAATTGCACATACAACTGCTAAAAAAGTCTTACCAGTCCCAGCTGGTCCAATTCCGAAAACAACGTCAGATTTATTAATGGCTTCAACATAACGCTTTTGACCCATATTTTTGACTCTGATCGGTCTACCTTTAGCATCCCGAATCAAAACCTTCTTGTATAAGTCAGCAAAGTACTCAGTAGTACCTTTATCCGCCATTTTCATCGCGCTAACTGTGTCGGGCGCACCAACGTTAACGCCGGTATTCACGACACTGTCTAATGCTTTCAAAACTTCGATAGCTTTTTTAATATTTGCCTCATCATTACCTATAATAACAATTTCATTACCAGTATCTGAAACAGACAAATCATAGCCTTCAGAAAGAAGCTTTAAATTTCCATCATTAACTCCAACTAATTTTTGAATATTCTCTGGTTTTTGAGGTGTAAAAACTGTTTGAGCCAAAAAGACCCGCTCCTTCTTGTATAACTAGCTTAACTGATCGCGAACTGCTTGCGAAGCAGCTTTACCATCAGCACGTCCTTTAATCTTTGGCATTAAGGCCTTCATGACCTTACCAAAATCGGACTTACCTTTAGCACCTACTTCATCAATCGTTTCTTTTACTGCTGCTTCAAGCTCATCCTTGCTCATTTGTTTAGGCATATACTTTTCAACAACAGCCAATTCTTTCTTAGTTTCTTCAACTAAATCACTGCGCTTAGCTTTAGCAAATTCTTCGATTGCTTCTTCTCTTTGCTTCTTCTCACGATTAAGAACTGTCAATTCTTCATCTGGTGTTAAATCATGTCCCAACTTGATTTTTTCATTCATCAAAGCAGATTTAATCATCCGGATAGTATTAAGGGCAGTTTTATCATGATTCTTCATAGCTGTTTTCATATCAGCCATAATTTTATCTGATAAACTCAATCTGGTATCCTTCTTTCTATTAAAAACCCAATAGTATTATAACAAACTATCTACATAACTAAAATAAAACTATTGATTATTTACTATAATATATGGGATATTTTTATTGAAAACTAAATTATTGTATTAAATCCTTTACTCAAGGCTTAAATACTCAATATCAGATTATCTTAATTTTATGACTATTAAATATTTTTAAATTTTGTTATTCACATAAAAATCAAAATATAAACAAAAAGCCCACCCATTCCCGGGTGGACTTTTCAGAAATTATTAATAATGTCTACGCTTACGTGCAGCTTCTGACTTTAATTTTCTACGAACACTTGGTTTTTCGTAGAATTCGCGCTTGCGGTATTCTTGTAAGGTACCACTTCTAGAAACGGAACGCTTGAAACGACGAAGAGCATCATCAATAGACTCGTTTTCGTGAACGATTGTCTTAGCCATGTGTGATCCCTCCTTCCATTTCTTGGCGTTACGCCATACATTTACTTAAATTATACCAAACTAATCCTTGGGGTCAATACAATATTTAAATATTTCTCAAAAAAATTAATTTGTTCTTTAAGCCCTTACATCCCTATATATCTAACATTTATATTTTTATCTATTTTATTTCCTTAATCAAATTAATCTCATAGCAATTATTATAATTGCTTATTGTTAATCCGCTTTCATTAATAGTATAATTATTTTAGAAAGAGGTGCTAATATGGCAGAAACAAAAGACCAAAATGTATTAAACATTATCATTATTTCCGATGCTGCTGGTGACACCGCATTTAGTAACGCTACTGCAGCAGCTGCTGAATTTCCAAACGCAGAAATCAATTATCGTCGCTACCCATTTATTACCAATCTTGAAAAGCTGGATGAAGTTTTAAAAGAAATCGAAAAATATCCTAATCTTGTGATCATTTTCAGTTTAGTTAAAGATGAAATGCAAATTCCAGTTATTAAATTTGCACGTGATCACAATATTCAATGTGTTGATATCTTTTCCCCTGTAGTTGAAGCTATTCAACAAACTACTCATATGATTCCAGATCAAAAGATTGGTGCACAGCACAGCTTGAACCAAAAATACTTTGACAGAATCTCCGCAATGGAATTTGCCGTAATGTACGATGATGGGAAAGACCCTAAAGGTTTCCTTGAAGCTGACGTTGTTTTACTTGGTGTTTCTAGAACTTCTAAAACTCCCCTTTCATTATTCTTGGCAAACAAGAATCTAAAGGTAGCCAATTTACCATTAGTTCCTGAAACTCATATTCCAAAAGAAATCTACGAAATCGATCCTAAGAAAATTATCGGTTTAACCAATGATCCATCTGTTTTAAATGAAATCAGACGTCAGAGAATGATTGCTTATGGTCTTAATCCTGACACTACATACTCAAGTATGGATTCAATTAATAAAGAACTTGAATCAGCTCAAGCTTTATACAAAAAGTTAGGTTGCTACGTTATCAATGTAGCTCACCGTTCAATTGAAGAAACTGCTGCACTTATTCTTGAACATTTAGGTATTGACGACTACGCAAAATAGAAATAACAACATAAATTACTCAAGGACTGAACTATAAAATTCAGTCCTTTTTGTATAGTCGAAAATGTTTTGTAATAGTCTCGTAAAACTCTTGCGCTACAATAACTATGGTAAATAAATGAGAGGAGAAAAAATCAGGCACATCCTGAAAATCAAAGAATAGTATATATGAAATTTCGCAAAAAAATTATCACATTATTAAGCGCAGCTTTAGTAAGTACAAGCATTACTACTTCAGCAAGTTCAATAGTCTCTGCTGATACCATTACCGATAACTCAACAATTGCTACAGAAACTACTGCAGTTAAAAAAACTTATAAATGGACTTATCCATTCAAGGCAAACGATAAATATGGTGTACGTCCAATGTCAAATGCCCAAGTATTCGGAATGACTAATTATATGCGTTCAGTTAATCCACCTTCATACTTTCACGATGGCTGGGACTTTGGGCATTCAGAGGTTGGCTACTCCCCTGTCTACGCTATTCATGCAGGTACTGTTAAAAAGGTAGCCTATGGTAGCGGATTAGGCTGGTTCATCTGGGTAATCAGTCCAGATAAATATGTAGAAGTTTACCAAGAAGGTTTTACTAAAAAAAGTGATATATATGTGAAAGCTGGGCAAAAAATTAAAGCTGGACAAAAAATTGGTCGCTTAACCGGCTCTCACCTTCACTTGGGTTTAACTAAGACTGATAAGAAATATATCAACCAACATGGTTTTCCATGTAATAACTGGAATGTTGATAATGGAACATGGTTAAATCCAATTAGTGTAATTCAAAAATATATGGATAAGCAAAAATAATAATCTATTATTAAAAAATCATCATTTGATTGATGGTTCTTTATTTTTGTACAAATTTTTTCAGGTGTTATAATCTAAACCAACTTTAAGAACAAGAAAAATCAAGCAAATACGGAGGAATATTAAAAATGTCAGAGAACAACAAGCACATCAAGGCAACTGATATCAAGGCAAATGCCAAGTATGACACGGCAATCTTTGCTGGCGGTTGTTTTTGGTGCATGAAAGCAACTAAAATTCTCTAATCCGTTGGTGCTCTAGTGATCTAAACATATTTTTCTTAAAATATTTACCTTAAGCAGGAAAAAAGCAGGAAACTAAAAAGGCTATGCTGAATCAAATTCCAACATAGCCTTTTAAAACGCATTTTAATTCGTTTCATTTAAATTAGCATAGACAGAAACTTCAAAGGTCTAGGCTAGCGCATACAGGCTCACATAGAGTACTTCTGCTGCTCGATGAATTAATTATACATCACAATTCAATTAATATTTATAGTTCTTCTCTTCTTTGAGCAATATATTTTTCCATTTGTCTCAGATCTTCTTCAGTAGCCATATTTAAAATAAAATTCTTGGCTACAGATCTTCTATTGATATATTGTTTTCTATCTTTGTTTTTTGCATCCCATTTAGCATTTGCTCTTTTTCTTGCTTCACTTAATTTAACCATTAAAATTTAACTCCTAACCATAACAAAATTCTAAAGAATAAAAATGTAAAAGCCAAAATTTCAATTGTCTTAGTTAACAAACCATCCCAATTAATCTTTTTCATTGTATTTTCTCCTATTCTAATTTAAGATATAGGAAATAGAGGATTTCTTAATCCCCTACTTTACCTATTGGCTAAAGCTTAATTCCGAAGAGTTCCAAGATCGTAGCGAGGTTTGCTAAAAGTTCTACGATCACCAGAACAACTTTGATGAAAAGCTTTAGCTTTTTTTGTTGAAGCTTTTTGCGGTATTGCCTTCGCATGGCTCTCACCTCCCGCTTATCGACTTCACTTATTATAATACACGCATATTCATACGCCGTCAATACTAAAATCAAAATAAATGTTGATATATCAGCATTTTAAACAAACCTAAGTAAAAATATGGGAGCTTAAAAATATAATTAATCATCATAAATAATTTAAAAGCCATAGAATTGCGATCTCAGTTGCTAAAACAAAAAAAGGCATCTTAGAAGAATTAACTTCTAAGATGCCTTTCATAAGATTTAAAGGAAGTGATTTTTCACTTCCTTCTTTTTTTATTTAACTACTTGTAAAAACTTTGCAGGTACCCATTGCTTGTCGGTACCTAAACAATAATATTTTTGACCTTCAATTATTTTAACCTTAATTACTCGCCACTTGGTATTAGTTTGAATGTACTTCTTAGTAGCATGACCATTAGAATCACGCAAATTAATCATGTAACGTGGATTGTTATACAGAATCGGTGCATAAACAATCTTAGGAATCTTTTCAACTGGCTTAGGTTTAATCGAATTATTGACTACTGGCTTATGAATTGAAGCTTTCTCTGTGTGAGACTTTTCTAAGTCAATAAGAGCTACATCCCCATCAACGTTAAGCCCATACCAGTTATCAGTAAATTGCCAAATTGCAATACCATCCATTGATGGAAAGTAATTAAAGTTTGGCTTATATGTTGCTCCTGCTGTTGGATAAGAAGCTACCCATAAACAAGTTCCAAATTTCTTTGTAACTTCTGCAGCATAAACATAAGATCTTAGAATAGATGCACTAGCATATAATCCGGTCTTATATCCTGCCTGCTTAATTACAGTCATGAAAGCAATAATTGCCTTAGTATTTTGGCTTCTAGTTCCTGAAACTACTGAGTTGCCATCACCAGGCTCCCAATCAAGCCAGAGATAACGATTCTTGCTGACATTTAGGGCTTCAGCTCTAGCAATAAAATGTTTAGCTTCTAACTTTGCTTGAGATATTGAATGACTAAAGGTAGCAAAGTGATAAGCGTGTACATACATATGATGTGCATGAGCTGATTTGATTTGGACTCGTGATTTTGGATTAAAATAGCCAAGTCCTTCCGTCAATTTAACAATTACGTATTTGGCACCAGCATTGTAATATGCTGATAAATTTTCTGGTTGGTAATTAGCTACATCAACACCTAAAATTCTAGGCATTTTGGTCACCTGCTTGAGTTGGTTTTGCTACAGGTGCAGGTTTAACTACATCTTGAGCTGGAACATCAGCTTTAACTTCATTGCTAGTATCAGGTTCAGTATCATTTGCATCCCAAGCCAAATGCATAGCTTGAGTTGCTACTTTAATGGCGCCATCAAGTTCTTGACTGGTAAAGCTAGTAATTCCCATTGTATGCAACCCTTGAACAATTAAATCCTTAGCAAATTGATGTTTATCATCATTTGATTCGAGATCAGCATCTTCGGCAACATGTACAGCCCATGTTGCTTTTTTACCAATTAAATCTTCAACTTGACCTAACTTGGTAGCTTTGTTGATCTTTACCTTGCTCTTAGTGTATGCATATGCAATGTAAGTTACAGCATAAAAGCAGATTGTAATAGCTAAATACAAATAATCTTTAATTGTCATTTTGTTTCCTCTTTTTTAATCTATCAATTTCATCATTCAAGTCTCTATTTTCTCTTCGTAGATACTTGTTTTCCTTATCTAATCTCTCATTTTGCTCAATAATATAGTCTCTGTTTTCCTTCTTATCCTCTTCTTCAACTTTTCTTGAATCTAAATCATTTTTCTTACTATTCAGAATGAATGCAAGATAAGTAGATAGAAATCCAAGAAAAGCAGATATTATTTCATTAATATCTATATGCACACTCAACACCGCCTAGCGCTTAGACTGATGTCGGGCACACCAAAAAATTACTGCCAAAATTGTGCTGGCATATACTACCCTTAATCCAAAATCACCACGGAAAATAAGATGTTCTAATTCAAAGCCAAGCGTAACAGCGGTTAAGCCTGCTATCCCGCCAATTAAAATACCAGTTATGCGATTGTTTTTTATAGTTGACATGGAATAGAAAATCATTAAAATTCCAAATACTATAAAAGCCCCATCAATGACGGGACTATTCATAAGCGATTTAAATTGTGGTGGATAGTAAAATGGTCTTCTATGAGTTAAAAGTACTAGTCCTGCAAAAAAAGAGTAGAAGCCGAAAATCAAGTAAAGACTATTATTCCTAATTCTGTACCACAGTTTCGTTAGATGTTCCATTTTCTTCGACTTTTTCTCCATTATTTGCGCTAACAATTTTTTGATAATCTTCTTGGCTTAAAGTGCCAATTGAAACAAAGTACTTTAGATTTTCTTCGTTATAAACTCCACTGTCATAAAATTCTTTGTACATTTGAAAAAGTACTGGTAAATAAGCGTTTAACATTTATATTTCTCCTTAATTGTTTGTTTCTGCTGTAGTGGTGGAACCGGTAGGCTTAGTTTCAGGCTCTGTTGGTGTAGTTGTTGACGTTGATTTAGCAAGCAAGGCTGAAACCATAGTCAGAATTTGACCAAGCTGTTGAGAGTTCGATTTTTCGTAATTTTCAGATTTTTCAGATATGCTATTAATTTTCTTTGTAATTTCTTTGTTGTCTTGTGCCACAGATTCATTATTTTCTTGAATATCTGCTACTTGATTTTTTAAGAGTTTAATTTCTTTAGCTTGAGCAAGACTAGCAGTCTCAACCCAGCCACGACCGATTACATTGTAATTATACTTTGGAGCGATAAATCCTTTAGGTTCTTCAGCTATAAATGGATAAGTAATAACAGATGATTTTGGCATTAAAACTGGTAAACAGTCATTGTACTGATCAGATCTGTATACTACTTGTTCATCATCAGATGCTTTTGCTTTTAGTTCATCACTTTTAATTTTCCAAGCTGGTACAAAAGTATCAGCAGTTTTAGTTTCAGTTGCACCAGTACTGGTATTTGTTGTTTCTTCAGTCATTTTGTAATTCCTTTCATAGGTTAATTAAGAAAAAAGAGAAGCATTGATATATCAACGTTTCTCTAACTTTCATGATTTACTTTGTAAAAAGCTCTGGTGGGCTATGTATGTCTTGCATCATTTTTTCCTTTCTAATTACGTAAAGCTCACACTCAATATCAACGACCGCCTAAATTTTGTGTTTAAAACATAATTTTAGACATAAAAAAGACCTTTCGTGGGCTGTAATTTTACTTGTTAAAATCTATTAATTGATGCCATTTATAAACAATATCCGTTTCATGAGAACTATGAACACAACGAATGTAATATCCATTGAAGTTGGTGAAATATTGATAGATATTGTTGTAGTCAACTCTTGTTACAGTTAACACACCATAAGCACCAGGTGAATTTTTAGGTACTGATCCTTTAATGACGTAATCTCCATCAGTAGCAAAATCCAAATCGTCAGAGCTAGTCAGTTCTTTACGCTCTGAATCTAATTTGATCTTATTGCCATTAACGTAAATATACATCTACGCCACCTCCATTTCTGATGAGAGGACGTAAAGCAGTGATATTAGTGGCTTAGTGTGCCATCTCCCCCCATTTTTGATTCTAGGGCGGTTAAGCGGTCGCTAAGTGCATCGTAGTCTGACTTAAGTACCAGATCTTCTACAGCTGGTACATATGGAGTTGCAACTGAGCCACGTTCAACTTTTACATTTTGAACATGAATGGAATTTTGCCCAGTTGATCCAGCTTTACCTGAATAGATTAGTAAAACAGGAGGATTGTTAGGATCACTATCAGCATTAGCGACAAAGGTTTTAGAACTCCGAATTCCAGATTTTAGAAAAACAGTATCACCCGTGGGATCAAATGAATGAGAAGTATCATGAGTATAAATACTTGCCTTGTAATTACCATCAGCTGCATTTGGTCCTGTCAATGTACCAAATGCAGAAATAGTAAAAATATCACCTGTGTGAATGGTTGCTTTTAATGAAATTTTGCAAAAATTCCAATTGTCAGTGTTATCTTTTGAATTTAAAGTAAAATCATGAACTGGTCCTAACGCTTTTAGGTCGTCTGATGTCTTCACTACACCGTAAGCTAGGTTGGGGTTAATAATATCTTCTTTTTCAGCTAATTCATGCTTATCTATAAAAACACTCATTTAAGCCACCTCCATAAATTTTGTAGAAGTAGCTAAAGCCTTGTGTAAGTAAGCATATAGGAGGCTAGTTACCCCCCCATTCTGATTTTTAGTAAGGGAATCTACTTGCTTTTTTAGATCATTAATTTGACTTTGCAGATCACCAATTTGATTCACAGATGCTAAGTTAATCCAGTCAGTCCATTGGCCCTCGTTAGAAATTCTATAAAAAGGTGTGCTCCCATTATCAGGGAAAAAGATTTGAACTATTCTGTGATTTTCACCATTACTGATAATCATGTTTCCCCAGCTTTGAACTGGATAATTATGTCTACCATCATGGTTACTTATAAAGTGGAATCCACTAGCTGTCATGTCATTTGCATCACTTACATTAAGATGCTGTTTTCCAGACAGCAAATCTACATCATTTTGTTTAGCTAATTCATCGCCACTAATAAAAATATTAGCCATTGCTTAACTCCTTTCTAAGGTATAAAAATAGCGGTTCGTACACCGCATTTAGGCTGTCGTTTATCATGAACGTCAGCATTAATTTTCATCATTAAAAATTGCAATTCCGTGATTATCAGCCGCCCACTGTTGAGCTTCTTCTGCAGATGCAAAACCGGAATCTTTGTACTTTATATAACCAGCATTTTCTAAAGCTGTAATCCGTTGAGTGTTCGCACTAACCGCTTGATTATCAGCTTTACTAGTCAATTGAGTTTTAATTTGATCAATCAGTCCAGTCACGGTATCAAGCACTTGTTGCTTCATATCATCTGCTTCTTTTTTCGTATAGTGGTTTTTATCCAAGATAGCATCAGCCATAGTTTGAATTGCAGCAGATAAAATACCCATATCAGCCAAACCTGGTTGAGTTGTATTTGGAGTACCATCAATATTACTTTGAGCATCTACCGTCATTATGTAATCGCCTCCTAAGCCTCGGACTTTAAGTCCAGAGGCTTTTTTACTCATTGCTTCTTTGAACTGATCACCAGTCACGAATCGAGTAAAATCAATGCTATCTAACTGCTTGGCCATGTTAGCAAGTTCAGTCTTAGTATCACTAAGTTGCTCATTGAAATTGGTTAAATCAGCTTGATCAGTATTAATTTGATCAGTTAAGCTTTGCAAACTCTTAGTAAAATTAGCTAGCTTTTCAGCCTTCCAAGCATTGTAATCTTGCTGAAGCTTATTAAGCTCATTTTGGAAGTCGGTATTTGCTTGATTAATAGCTGCATCCCTTTGATCGTTTACTTCTTTAATAGCAGCATCAGTAGCTGATTGATTGTTCTTAAGTTGTTGAGCTGCATTATCATTGATCGCTTGGATCTGACTATTAGCATCTTGGTTAATTTTTGCAGTTTGAGCTCTCCACTGGTTCTGTAAATCAGTGAAGTTTTGCTTTTCTGTTTCAAATTCAGCATTCCAACTATTTTTAAGATTATCGGCATCAGTAGTTATCTGTTGGAGCTTAGCTCTAGCATCAGATAATTCATTAGCAACATCTTTTTGACCATTAGAAATAGCCTGATTGATCTTCTCAGTCAGGCTATTTACTAGTTGTTGGGTATTATTCTCTGTTCTTGAAATTACGGCTTGACAGTGGGCTTCAAGCGCCTGTAGTGTTGATGAATAACTATCATCATTAACATGCAAGGTGGTATTAGGAATTACAACGAATCTGAAAGTTCTTGTTGTGTCCAAAACTGTTCCGTCTTGGCTGACAATATCAAACCAAGCAGTCCCACTTTCTGGATAAACCTGTTCTTGTAAAGTGTAGTTAAACTTACCGCTTTTAGGATCAGGCACATCAAATTTACCAGAATTACTATCTTTACCATCATCTACAACATACTTTCCGGAATCCTTATTCTCAGAAAATATAATTGACTTACCAGTTAGGTCATATGCTGAACCATTAGCATCAGTTACGACAACCGGTAAGACTTGGCCACGTTCTTCTTGGCCAATCTTTCTGATATAGTCACCTACATTACTTATGGATTTGTTTGTTGTTAGCGTTATTTGTGCCAGGGACATTATTCTTCACTTCCTTTCGCAATGCGCTATTTTCAATCTTTAACTTATCGTTTTCGGTTTCTAATTGCTTAATCTTGGTCTCAAGCTCTTCATGTGCTACTTGCTGCTTAGCTAGTTGCATATTTAAGCTTGCAATCATATTACCAGTATTTACTGCCAAAGTTTCTGTTACTCTATTTTCCATTGTTAACTCCAATTTTGCTTATACCAATGTTTCTTTCCAGTTGGTGTATAAATTTTAAGAACATAAACGTTACCATCGTAGCCGATCTTAGTTGTTCCTAATGCTTCGGGATAATTTCCAAGGTCATTATTTGCTAAACCTTCGTGTTGAGCTTGATGATAATTAAGCATACCGTTAGTAGTATCAGTGTAATCAACATTTCCGCTTGGATCAGTAGGAATAGTGATAGTACCAGAACCAGGGTTATATGACCCACCGATTTGGCTTGCCAGATTACTCATTTGGTTGTTTAAGTCGCTAATTTGATATCTCATCTGATCTGCAATGCTTTGTAATTGATCTGGTGTAGCCCAACTGCCTAAGTCCAAACCTCCTAGCACAGATATTTCATCTTCACCGTAATCATCATTACTACCCGGTTCATATGAATAATTAGCTTTACCTTGACCAGCCAAATTACGTAATTTACCCATGTTGGCACCCTTATCAGTACCTTTCCAGATGTAATATCTATGACCATTGATAGTTAACCAATCCGCAATCCATAATTGTACCCACGATTTAATACGTTTATAGGCATGTGCTGCAAAGTTAGCTTGAGTCAGTACTTCGTTCATATCATCCGCTACTGTAATTGCAGAAGGATGAATACGAGTAACATTGGCACCGCTTGTAGTAGCAAACTGACCAGAACTCATCATTGATGAATAACTATCAGATACAGCCCAGATAACTCTACCTGATTTCCATGGGTTCAAAGTAGAACCTGGATTATTAGTACCAATGTAAATTTTCATGTTCTTATTAGGGTCTTCGCTGACCAAATGCCCATGCATTTCCAAAGCATCGATTTCCATTGCATTAACTTTTACGCCTTCGATCGAGTCAGCATACAACTTACCCCGACTGTCCATACCGGTTAGAAGTTTCTGTGATCGTTCATCGTAGAATTCCAAGCCATTACCGCCAAACACCATTTTCCCACCATTGCTCGAACGTGCAGTTAACTGTTGTGGCGCTTGCCAGTTAGGTATAGCTTGTATAATTCCTTCACCGGGCTGATCAATCCAACTTTTGATGTCACTAGCATCATCATCTAATTGCTGAAAGTGTTCTTCAAAATCTTTTCGGCTTTCTAAAAATACATCTTTTAGCTTGTGCTCTTTACCCTTATCATCAATCAAAGTAACGTCATGCTGAAGCATTCCTAGATCTTCCATCATCGAATTTTCTTTTGCTCTTCTATCCGATGCTTCAGAATGCATCATGTCTTCAAATCTATTAAGCCAACCTTGAGTACGTCTGGTATATGAGCCAACGGCACTATTTGTTTGATCTTTAGCTTGTTGCAAAAGCAAGTGTTGCCAAGGTTCCGGCAATCGACCAATCGTAATCGATTGATAATGGTGGGCTAGGCAATCCCAAACAACAGCGGTAACTTCTTCTTTTTCATCAAGATTGTACTTATCAAACTTAACGTGAACATAATCGTAAAGACTAAGTTCAGTAAAATCAGCATTCAAAGCTGACATTTCTTGATAAGAAATCGTATCTTGAATTTCAGGCTTACCAAATTTGTGTTCAATCAAGTAGTTTTTACCAATATCGGTTACTTGATCAATATCAGCCTTAGTAGCCACAAAGGTACCATCCGCTTGTTGGCCACTGAGGTCTTGATCATCGTGCTTAAAATTACCACTAACATCAACGGTGCAAACCTTGTCAACGTTAATATCATTACCAAAACCATCTGCATATAAAGGTCCAACGGCAACCACAACTTCATTATGAGTAGTTGCATCAACGTTAGGATTTGGATTTGAACTGTCATCCCCATCATTGGCATCAGGCGAAACCAAATTAGATTTATCTGAGTCAATATTATCTTCCGGCAGCCAACCAGTTTTTCCAGCATAAGTTACTTCAACATAAGTCTTTCCATCTCCGCCTTTGGCTTCATGGCCTTGATCAATAGTAATTTGCGTTCCTGAAGGAATACTCCAGTTAAGAGCGTTATTTTTATCAGGAGTACCGTAGATTTCAACCTTACTATGATCTTTCAATCGTTCTTGCAAGATTTGATCAGAAGTTTTTGGCTTAACACTACCATTCTTGGAATAGTCAATTGATCCAGCCTTAACCCAACCATATTTAGTATGCTGATAAGTTACACCACCTTGAGTGATTGTTTTATCAATCGTTGCTCTACCAGTGTGAGCATGAACTGTAACTTTTTTCTTCTTAGAAGCCCAATATTTACCAGATTTATGGTTTTTAGTCTCACCACCCCTAGTCACTGTTTTAGTGGTAGACAACATCTTATTCTGTTTCTTGTCCCAATGATACAAGGGAGCATTTTTCTTAACATAGCCATAACCTGAATTGCTATAAGATTGATAAGCTCCTTCTTGTTTAAGAGATAAGTGAGGGCCATAAAGCCATTGGTGATCTCCAATTCTGTACCAGAGATCTCCATTTTGATTACGTTCTACCATGTCATAATCAATTACTTGACCATTTGATACAGTCCACCCAGGAATTCTATAGTGATCGGGTCCAATCTCGGGTGAATAATAAACATGAATTGATCCACCCGGCTTATATGCAACTACTGCACTACCACTCATTGACACACGAGAACCAGCACCAGAATCACTATTAGGATCTTGAGCTTGAACTGTCAAACTACCAGTAACGTTATTAACCATGTAACTACCAGATTTATCAAAACTGATCCATCTAGCATCTACATAACCACCGCCATCAGCCGGACTAATTGGATACCAATCATCACCATTAACAGTATTAATTTGGAATTTACCATCTGGAGTGAAGTCCCCATCATGAATCGGAGTTCCAAGGTGTAATTTCATCCCTGTTGTTAAGGTACCAATAACTTGATGTCCTTCAACTGGAGAATTAAAAATGCTTACCGTTCCACCTGCAGCATATTCACCAACACTTGAATAGTCGCTTGACCAATTCGACCAACCGCTCCAATCAGCCTTGGCAATAGCTTGGCCAGGAGTATATGTAACAGTAAAAATTGCCCCCGTCCACATATTTTCAGTTGAAACATCGTGGTTGAAGGCTGACATGTTTTTGCCATAGTCAATTACAATACCGGAATCTTTTCCAGCTCTTTCGCTATGGTAAATATCAAAATTATCGAATTCTAATTCTCCATCATATAAACCAGGAATTGAGTTAACAGCTTGATCGCCCTCCTGATCTGGATTGATCAGAATTGCACCGGCTTGTTGGCCCTTTTCTACATTGACATTACTCAACTTAGAAACATTACTATAAAAATTAAATTTTCTCTTAGGCTCCATTGTATTGAGCACTTGATTCATTAAATCTTGAGCTGAAGCATCTTTAAATTGAATGCTTCCTGAAACTGTTGAATCGTTCAATGTAGCTACAATGTGTTCAGCACTTACTATAATTTGATCAAGTTCTTGCTGAACGTGAGTAATCTTAAAGAGTTGATGAACATACTTACGATTAAGATCAGCCATGATATAGCGATCTTTTTGAATTTCTATTGCATGTATCCCATCTCTAGGGTAAGTCATCTGCAATGTTGGATATTCCATTATTTGCTGAGGAGTAGTGCAGCTAAGAGCATCTGATAACGTTAATCCGGGTTTGGTGAAATCATCGTTAATACTCATGTATAAGTGAGGACTGTTTAACAAAGAATCATAGGACCCATAATCAACTTCTGGTATTTTACCTACGGTTACTAACGCCATTAAATCAACCTCCTCCATCTAGGCATGTACTCAGCTTTAGTGATTGTTGCACCGGATTCAGTAGTAATTGAGATCGTGTTTTCGCCAGGTGGTAGGATCGGTACCTCTAAGTTAGGAAATTTAGTTTGATCGTTATACAACTTATTATCCTTATCATAAGTGTCTCCAGTATCGCCATTAAGCCAAAACTCACCTTCCATATTATCGAATTCATATGGCTTTCCATTTACGTTAAGAGCAAAGTTTCCAGTAGCCACAAAATGCCAATTGGGGATAGCAATTTGCGCTTCTTCATTTCTAACCGTTCCAGAATTTGGTAACGAAATATAATCAATTCCATTGACTCGATATTGAAACGGCTCACAGTAGAATGGGATAGTAACAATTGCACTAGAAGTATCATCGGTATCCCACTGGAAATTAATAGGATCTTTCTGAACCGCACTAAATGCATATCCTTGATCATATTCGAACTGTAACCATTGATATTTACGATCGGTTAAGGGAGGCGCAAGCCAATCAACTATCATTCTTTCATAGTCAAATTGACTTACTCCAGTTGGCTTGGTCGCAATACATGTAAATGTTTCGGTCACATTTTGATAAGAATTATTATCTTGAACAAAATCACCATTACGCCCTTTGATATGAGTTGGATCAAGATCAGCAACTGGATGAACTAAGTTCAATGGATATTGCACCCATAGACCTAAATCAGTCGAATTTTTTTCTTGAAAAATCAAACCAGAAAAATTATCTTCCACTTAATCCCCTCCTCAATTTGATTAATGCTGCACGTTGTTCAGCCTTGGAGAATGGTTCGATTACTTCCCAAAGAGTTCTTCCTTGAGGAGTCGTCAACTTAATGTCAGCAACACCACTCTTAGCGACTATTTGACGTAACAATAAAAGCACGGCTTGCATAAAGTCGTGCTCTTCTTTTTGTCTTTCTTGATCAACATAATTATAACTTTGGCCATCTTCGGTCTTAAACTTAGCTAAAGTAGCTCCAAGCAATTGATATGCTCTGGATCTCTTGGAAATATCCCATGGAATGATTGTTTCAGGTGCAGCACCTTCACCAACCATTGCCAACTGCGGACTACTTACAATACCACCATTAGCATAACCTTTAAGCCATCCAACAATCTGTCTAGCAGCGCTAGCGTGTTGAGCATCATAGCCACCACGTTCCCATTCTCTAGAAAATGCCGTAGCTGTTTCTGTTGGAGAGGCATTAGATTTTAATATTCTACGAAGAATTGCACTATCAGAACCTTCTTCATTAACAGCAAAGTTAATCTGAGTAGCCGGATCAGTCCAAGATTTATGATGCCGTCTAGCATAAGTCTTTAAATTGGTTAATCGTCCACCTAACCATTGACCTAAACCAGAAGCCCCACCATTAGGATTTATTGCAGCTGGATTTAATCCACCAGATTCAAATTCCCATGAACCAATTACACCAGCTAAACCATTTTTAGTAGCTCCAGGAACTGCTTGTTTTAAGGCTTTAGCAAGTGCTTTTGCTTTAGCGCCAATGTCTCCACCTAGTTTAAATGCAGCGGCCATTCCATTATCACCGTATTTATCGGCAATCTTTTGGATGACTTTCCAAAAACCTTTGCCAACCCGTGCTCTGATCTTCTTTTGGAGTGCTGTATTTGCTTTAACATTTTCTGATTTATCATCCTTAGGATGATGACCACGAATACGTCCAAACAAAATCGGGTGAGCAGGTGCATCATCAATGCTGTCGTAGCCAATATTAGGATGAGAACTTGGTGAGTGAGCTGACCAGTAGGTATTTTTGTCTTTAACAATACCTACGTGTTTGCCACCTCCAGAACCATAGAATACCAGGTCGTTCATTCGAGCTTCACTACGTGAAATATGTTCAACTTGACTATATTCATTACCTGAAGGAGCGGTTAAATTGATTCCAAGTTTTCTGGCTGCATATTCAACTAGTCCTGAACAGTCAAATGTATCTGGTCCTTTAGCACCCCAAACATATCGATGTCCTTTAGAAACCTTAATTGCTTCTTTAAGCAATCCAGATACGTCACCTGAACCATCGTTTACTTTATTCTCAACCATTTTCCAAAGTTGAGACCACCAAGCAACACCATGATCCTCACCTTTGGATTTCATTCCTTGAGCAAGTTCTTTAATAGCACCAGTAAGTCCAGATACCGCACCGAACATATCTTGACCGGTCTTAGTTGGATGCGACCAGTTATGCTTAGCAGTTTCATAAAGTTTCTTCAGATAACCAGTACCTGTAGCAAAATGTTGAGTTGCTCCTAACTCACGCATCTCGGTAGCATTGAATACTTCATGCTGAGGTCCAAGCAAGAATGGAACATTAGTACCATTTACAACACTAAGTGATCCAGTACTCTTATCGTAAATACCTTCACGATTACCAGTTTCAGGACTATCATGGCCATCGTTCAAAACAGCCAAAGTCGGTTTAGTAATAGCACGTCTTGCAGCAGAACCAAAGTAACCAGTACCTGTAGCATACTTAACAAGACTTACTTTACTTACCGCATGCTTAGAACCACCAAAATCAGCAATTACAGAATCGATTTTACCGATTGCATTGTTAAGAATTCGAATTACAGCATTGACGCCTTGGCCTGCAGCTTTGTCCATACTTGACCAGAACCTACTAAAGGTACTATGAACACCGTTTTCTAAAGACTTCCAATCATGAGTAAATCTATGAGAGAAACCAGATAAAATATTAAGTATTTTAGTCTTTCCACCGTTTGATGATTTCTCAATTGTTGACCACATAGTGCTAAATTCTTTTTTGGCATTATGTGTCATGCTCTTTAAGTCTTTATCAAACTTCTTGGTCATAGACTTAAACTGCTTAGCAAAGTTACCTTTACCTTTTAAAGACTTAACGGCACTTTCAGCCTGTTTAGAAATTTCTTTTCCGAATTTACTCTTCTTTGCAGCACTATTTAAGCTTTTAACTCGCTTAGTAACTGAAGAAATATGCGATTGTAAAGTTTTAAGGGACTTAGTACCCGAGGTCTTAACAGTAACTTTGTGAGTCTTACCTTTAATCTTCTTAGTAGCTTTGTACAAAGAATTAACGGCTTTAGTACCACTTACCTTAACTGCAACCTTGTGAGTACCACCCTTAATTTTATTAACAGCTTTGGCCAAGCTATTAATTGATTTAGCACTAGATCCTTTAGCAGAAATCTTAACTGATTTTGATTTAACAGCACTAATTGCACTAGCTAGGCTCTTAACGGAACTTAATCCAGATACTGAAGCTTTAACAGAGACATGTTGACTAGAAACACGAGGAATTGATACAGAAGATGATCTACTGCTTGTTGTTCTCGTAGAACTAGTTGATCTTCTCTTAGTTTTGCGTTTCTTAGTCTTTTTCTTTTTAGTTTTTTTATTTTTCTTATTGAGATTATCAATAAGTTTCTTAAAAAAAGTAGTACTAATCCACTTAGATCTTCCGATACGACTCTTTGCTCCAATAAGAAGCCCCTCATCAACCAACGTTTGGCCATGATGAGGATTAGTCTTAGAAACATCCTTCTTGATCTTACTGATGTGGTCGTCAAGAACATTAAGCTGCTTAACTAAACTCTTAGTACTCTTACCTTTTTTAAGGTTAGCTCTAATTTCTCTTTCAAGTTTAGATCTTTCAGCTTTAGCTTCAGATTCCTTCTTAATGAGTCGCTTATGCTCATTTTCAGTATCCTGATCATTCTTATCGTGCCGTTGTTTTTGCTTTTCGTGACGAGTTACAGCTTCACTATACTGTTTTTTATTTAGCTCATAGGACTTCTTAGTAATCTTATTTAAATCCTTAAGCAAATTACTTGGATCCTTAATGGTTATGACAGATTTAAGATTACGTAAGTCAAAAGTACCATTCGCTAAATGCACACCACGGCCAAACAAGTTAGCTAAATCATGGGCATTAATAATTTCTTGGCCAGGAAAAATCCAACGCTTGATATTTCTACCGTTTAGAACTTCTACTGAACCATCAGTATGAATTAATCCTTCACGGTTACCTGTCTGCGGACTATCGTTGCCATCATTTAAGATAGCAGGATAACCCCACTTTTTCCGCCAATCAGTTCCAGATGCAAGGTGAATATTACCCACCTTCAACTTACCGGTGAAGAATTTCTTTACATTGCCAGCAGCATTTTTAAGATTCTTGATCGTATCATCAAAGGTTTTAGTAATACCTTTCCATAACCCATTCCAAAAATCTTTAACAGATTTACCGAAACTCTTAAAACCACCAAAGACCTTATCTAATCCACCATGAGTAGCAGTATTAAGCTTTTTGTACATACCGGAAGCATTACTGTTAAGACCTTTCCAGATGCCATTTGCAGTAGATTTGATATTCTTCCAATTGGATGACCAGCGTTTTTTCTCAATATTTAATTGAGTCTTAGCAGTCTGGCCAATGGTCTTGAAAAGATTACCATGATTTTTCTTCAAACGTGTACTGAATGAAGAGAAATTTTTAATAGTATCTTGGCTAGCTTTCTTATTGGTCTTTACATAGTTCTTCCCAAACTTTGAAACAGATCGCATGATCTGCTTAGTACCTTTAGAACTATGCTTATAAGCTTGATTCCAAGCCCTCTTAAAGTTCTTAGAAATAGAACTTCTAAAATTGTTAACCGATTTAGATGCGGTCTTAAGACCACCTTTAATGCTTTTGCCAACTCCATTAGCCCATTTCCTGAACTTAGGATTGTTCTTATAAAGTAATGCTGGAATTCCTAAAAGTGGTGAGACTGCAGTAAGAGCAAGCTCTTTACTGTTCTTTTTAGCGAAAGATTTGCCCTTCTTCAGTCCTTGGCCAAACTTCTTTCCAACGTTTTGTCCCCACTTACCGATCTTGGTAAATGTATCATGAGTAGACCAGCCTAAATTCTCGAGACTCCAAAACTTTTTAGGTGGTTTCTTTTTGTTCCAGCCATTTTGGAAATTCTTAACAGCATCGCCACCCCATTTACCGACAATGCTACCAATCTTAGCACCAACTGCAGCACCAAGTGGACCACCAAAGTAGAGCCCAATACCTCCACCGATTGCTTTACCAGCACCAGTACCGATATCTTCATACTGCTTACGTGATCCAATTTTATCCTTGATACCTTTAACAATTGAAGTTGCAGCATCAACTGCTACACCAACTCCAGCTGCAGTGGTACCAATTTTTCCTGCAGTGGTTAGATTCTTGAAACCTCCGGCAGAACGGGAGCTTTGGAGTAAACCATTAAAAGCACCGGCTCCACCTTTTTGGGTAAACAGTCCCTTACCAATAGATTTAGTCTTAGAAACTGTAGCCTTAAAACCAGCAACAAACTTCTTAGCTAGGGTTTGACCAAAACTTTTGGCGGCACTAAAACCAGATTTAATTTTATTCCAGCTCCACTTACCAGCCTTAGCCAAAGCATTACCAGTGGTTCTAAAGCCTTTTGCTATGGCTTTACCAGCTCTTGAACCTAAATCACTTGCCTTAGACCAACCTTTTTGGATAACATTCCATGCTTTACTACCAGCATCCCCAATTTTGTTGAAACCAGTCTTAAAGCCATCAGTAATTTTGCCAAATTTAGTTTTAACATTGGATAAGCCAATAGTAAATTTATCAGTAGCATTAGTAGCTGTTTTAATAGGGTGTAACAACCCCTTACCTAAATTGAGACCGCCTTTGACCAACAATCCAATCAGTGAACTCTTACCTACTTTTAAATTAGCAAGAGTATTCAATGGACTGACTACTGCTTTCATTCCTTTAACAGCAGCCATTGCAACAATAGCTTTACTGATCCATTGAATTGCAGTCTTATTCTTGGCCAAACCATCAAGAGTTAACTTGACCATATGAAGTGGATCTTGCGACTTCTTCGAATTACCACTAACTAAGCCAAATGATTTACCTATATCACCAACAATTCCGGCAAAGTCTTTCCAAACATCTTTACCAATTGCTACACCGATATGAGTAATATCGGAGGTTATGCCAGCAATATCTTTTTTATGTTTATCTATATAACCTATAGTTGCAGATAAAGCATTGCCAATGGCTGTAGCACCTTTAAGAAGTTCCGGACTGGACATAATATCTTTTAAGGACTGTAAGCCTGAAGTTTTAGCATCAAACAATGGCTTAGTCATTGTTGATTCAAGCTTTTGCCATCGGACTTGCATGTACTTCAAGGCACCGCCCTGAGTTTTGCCAAAGCCTTTAAATGCTTCATCGGAATATTTACCAGCCGAAACCATCCATTTCTGGAATTGAGTCTGCGTAACCTTGCCAGACTTCAGCATTGCCTTAAGCTTTGATTCTGATACTCCAGCGCCTTTGGCCAACTGAGCCATGAAAGTTGGAGCTGCTTTGGTGATACGAGATAAACTCGAATAAGTTACTTTACCGGTTGAACCGATTCTCATTAATTGAGCACCTAATTGTTCAACCTTATCACCACTTAGCTTAGATGAATCACCTACACCAGCAATCATCTTAGTCATTTGCATTGCGCCTTTACGCCCTACATTTGACCAGTTAAGCATTCTGGTTTGTAAGTTGGCCACATTATCTCCAGTCATATTTGTCTGAGACTTTAGTTCGCCAATTTGATCATCTAATTTCTTAATGAATCGATCAGACATTCCCATGCTCTTAAATCGACCATTAATTTTTGCTACAGCAGCATTAAGGTTCATACCTTCAGTAACAGCACCCTTAAGCTTACCTGTAACATTTGAGACGGCATTTGAAAGAGCATTTCCAAGAGCAGATCCCATAAAAACTTCTTTAAAAGTCTTATGAGTTGTTTCTGCTTCCTTGTTCACTCCACCAATCTTAGTTTTTAACTTATCAAAAAAAGTCGGGTTTGCTTTACGCATTGATCCCGACAATTCATTCATATTTGATTTAGTTTTAGCCAAAGCAGTAGAAGTTTGATTTAAGCGGATTTGTTGACGCTTATAAGCTTCACTAGCTTCACCAGAGGTTTTAGCAATCTGTGTTAACTCTTTTGCTTGGAGTTGTTGTTGTTTAGTTAAACTGGTAATCGAATTTCGATAAGTTGATAACTGAGTTTTATTAGCTTCATACTCTTTTCCTTCAGCTTTTAATCGCTCAACACGACTTTGGCCAAGCTGATTCAGTAATTTATATGATGACTGTAATCCTGCCAGACCGGATTTTTGATAGTCCATTGCCTTTTTAGCACGATCCTGTTGAGCAGTCATCGAAGCTAATTGCTTTTCTGCAGAAGCTAATTTATTAACGTACTTGTTATATTCTTCCTGACCTTGTTTAGTGGAAGTATCAAGCTTACTTTGCTGTTCGGTTAAATACTTGATCTTAGATTTAACATTATCAATGTTTTTTCCTAGACCTGCGTATCTTGATTTAGCAGCTTCAAGACTACTACCGACAGATTTAGCTCTTGCTTCATTAGCTTTCCACGCATTAGTAGTAGCTCTAATTGCGCTATCTAATGATTTAAGAGAATTAGATGCCTTAATAGTATTAATGTCGATAGTCGTTGACATTATGTTGTTGATCTTCACATTTTAACCTCCTTTCTACTTAATCAGCCCATATGTCGTCTTGATCGTAGAAGCTTTGTTCAGAACCATGATTTAAAAGTTCAGAAGCCGAGAATATTGGATCATCGTCCGGAGTATCTAATAAATCCAATAAATCAAAATAATCAGTTTTACCAATTACAGCCGGATCAACACCATGCATTAGAAACATGTCACGTTTAAAACGTTTATACCGTAAGCCTTGAATTTTTAAATCATTTATCTGCTTTAATCTGCGTCTTCTTCGGATTTTGGGTCTGTTACCTCTTCAGCATCTTCCTCTTGTGAAGCCATAAATTCCTTATAAGTACCAGTAGTTAAGCCTTGAAGTACTGACATGAGATAAGCAGCATAATTATCAATTGTTGATTCTTCAAGCTTATTGATCTTTTCCATTTCCTTGGAGGTTAAACCTAAAGCAACCTTAATTACGTTCATTTCATCCGCCTTTACTTTGGCTTGACGTTTAATGTAATCAACGTAACTTTCATCATCCCTTGGATCACTATCCAAAACTTCGATCAGAGTTTCTCTTACAACGTCACCCAAATCACCGGTTGGAACAACGTCAATTGAATCAGCCTTAATTGGTAAAATCTTTGTATCTACAGTCATCTTTGCCATGTTAAAAAATCCTTTCGAAAGAAAAAGACCTATAAAAGGTCTTTAAAAATAGCTATTAGAATTAGTCCTACCACTCCCACCCAACTTAATTACTACTTATCAGTTGTTGGAGTTACAGTATTGTTCTTTGGAGCAGGTGTAATTGGCTTGTCATATGAAGGAACTACGATCTTCATAGTTTCGTCAATTGTGTAACCTGGGAATACTTGTTGCATCATCTTTTCAGCATCAAACTTAGGATCCATTGAATTCCATCTACGGTAAGGTGCTTGCTTACCACTAGTAAGCTTGAATACATCTGGATTAATTGGTTGATATGCATCAACAGTTAATGCAATGTTGGCATCTTGTTCAGAATCATTATCAGTTTGGTGTTGATTAGTTGGAAGAATTGCAGTTGCACATGCAAATGCTTCATACAATGCTGAACCATCTAAGAAGGTTGATCTAGTCAACATTGCAAAGTATGGCTTAGCACCGCTTGCTAATGAGTAACCACCATCATCACCTTGTTCATAACCAGTAAGCTTATTCAAGATATCCCATGCGATATCAAGGAAAGTCAAGTTAGCAGTAGGTGCTTGAGTTGGACGTGTTACACGCTTAGGAACATCATTGGCATAAACCTTAGTACCTTCACGTTCAATGTTTTGATATTCAGCGTTAGTGGCACCTTGTACGCCTTGATAAATAGGTGCAAGACCGTTCTTAGTAAGTCCATTTTCTGCACCAATCAAAATATTACCGGTTTGACTATTCAATAAAGCAAAAGTAACAAGATCAATACCATGAGAGGATGATCCAAGTGTTTTTGCATCAGTAGTTTCTGTTGTAGGCATTATTTGCTCTCCATTCTAAAAATTTTGTTTATATAAAAAGTCGCTGTTTTTTGTCCCGTATCTGGATCAACACTCTCAGGAGTTAATGGCCTTTGAATGTGCCAACCAGATTTTTGTAAAAGACTTAAAACAGCGACTTTTGCATCTAAAATTGTTAAATTTTTATTCTTGGCCAACTTTTTTGACCAAATAGTGCTGAAAAATATTTGAACTTCAACGCCAGCATTTAACGTTGAAGAAAAATCATTTGCGTAATTTGTAAGCTCACTAGACGCTTCCTGGATTCTGATAAAAGTTGTTTTACCGGAATCATCTTCATCAGGAGTCACATTAGTGGTGTAGATGTTATCCGCATCAACCCAATCAAATTTAGCTGCAGATAAAATGTCAGCAACTTCAACGATTGGTAATTTCATCACTAATCACCATCCTTGAAGCCTAAAGCTTTAGCTTGTGCTCTAACCACATCATCATTACTTTCTTCACGAGTTTGATCTACGAAGTGATCAGCCTTGATATGAACTGTCCCATCATTTAATCTCATCGCATTCATAGCATGATAACGATTTGGCCAACCGATTGTTACGCTACCATCATCAATGTCGTCAGCATTTTTATCAGAAATCTCAATGTGATCAGCCATGTGGCCATACTTTTCATCTTTCTTATTTGAATAGTGCTTAGACCTGGTAACTTCGGTCAGCCTGTCCTTGTAAATCTCAGCACCAGCCATATTAGCTTTATGCTTTTGAGCTGTAGTAGGAATCAAATGACTTAGTTGCTTACGATATTCGTTTAATTGTTCTTCTAAACTAGCCATCGTCAATATCCTCCGCTAATTTCAAACTAAGGATATCTACTCCGGTGGGATTATCACTTTCATCCGGACTATTATCGATAATTTTGTAAATTTGCTGATCAATCTTGGCCAACTTCATTTCACGAGTGATTTTGCTACCAACCCATTGATGGTTAACGCCAACTTGCCTCGTTCCCTGAAATTTTGTACCCTCAGCCTCAAAATTTTGATGCATAGTACGAATAACCGGAGCACAAAAAAACGGCTCTGTCAGACTTTTAAAGGTCATTTTCGTAGAGCCATCATTTTCATCTCTAATTTTTACGGTTTTGCCAAAAACAATCTTTTTATGAAAGTTATGGCCATAGAATTTATTCAGAGCCATTTTGTGCATCCCTCCGGAGTGTCCATTTGCATTGATTCATGCGATAAAGAAAAGACCGTGGATAAGCATGCGCTTGGCTATCTTGTGCTCCACGACTCGCATTATCAAAATCAGCAAGAATTCTAACTGCTTGATTAAAATCTGAATTTTTCCGGCAAAGATTAATATCAATATCATCACCAACAATGTGATGTGCGTTTGACTCAGCTTCATCAATTAACCGATGTAAAAAGCTATCTGGAGCATCACTAGCAAGATAATCTCTTAAATCATCGACTGTAACTCCATTTGTATCTGCAGTCATATGCATCAACTCCTAGCTAATTAAGCTGCTGGTTGAGTGTCTTTCTTTTCTTCTTCGCCTGCACCTTGAGTCATAGTAATTTTTGGCTTAACAATTTGATTAGTTGGAATATCTGCAGTTAAGAAGTAACCAGCCTTGGCATCTGCAGTAACCGCATCAAATCTAAGTGCAGCAGCTAAATATTGGCCATAAACTTCATTGTATTGCCAACTCAATGTGATGTTTTGACGATCAGCAAAGAAGATAGAACGAGACATATCACCAATAAATGCATGAGCTTCACCATTTGCACCTAATAAGTCATCGTTAATCTTAAATACAGGAATACCAAGCAAGGTAGAAGCAGTCTTTCCACTAATATCTTGATGGAAAATGTATTGTCCATTTTTATCTTTCAAAGTATCAAGCGCATTGTACATTGATTGAGATGCAACAATGACTGGATTATATGCTGAATCCAATGCCACATTGAGTAAATACTTATAAGCATCAACTAAGTTATCGTTATTTGCACTTGCAGCATTAAATGCCTTTAAAATTGATGAAATCTTTGCATTATATGTGTTAACTTTAGCTTCACCCATTTGCTTAGTAATTAAGCCTGAAACATCGATTGCAGAATCTTGAATCGATTCATTTGAAATTGCTAAAGCACCACGTCTGGTTTCAACTTTCCAGTTAACATCAGTAAATTCAGGCTTACCGAGTTCAGGATTTGCCTTTAATTCTTCTACTGTTGGAAATACATAATTTGCACGCTTAACAATTGGTGATGTACCACTTGCAGTATTAACCGGAGTTTTAGTAATTAAAGTTGATAAATCAACTACTGAATTAACTTCGGCATTAGGATTATAAATAATTTCTTCTGGAATTGTTGGCTCCATTGTTGTGGTAGTCACACCATCAAGTCCAGTAGAATCACCAGTAGCAGCATTAGTAACCGGTGAGAAAGGATGATGAACAAAATTATTGATCATATCCTTAATAGCTTGCTTATCAATACCTTGCTTTGGCTTAGTATCCTTAAGATCCGTTGTAGGCATTTCTGATGCATGATTTGAGGTAAATTGTTTCAATTGTTCTTGTGCAGTATCACGAACAACAACAGTTTTATCTCTTTCATCTTTCATTTCTTTAATTTTATCTGTTGAAACGCTGTCGTCTTGAAGTGCAATATTAATCTTATTGTTCAAGTCGGCAACCTTAGCAGCAGAAACTTTCCAGGTATTTTCAACCTGTTCTTTTGTAATTACATTAGTTTCCATCATTTTCTCCCTTTAAAATTGCTAATTTAGACTTAAAAAGAGCCGTATCTCTAGCTTCCTTATCAGAAGCATCAGAAATACCGCTCTTTTTTTCATTTTTAGTATTTTCTTCTTTGGCCAACATATTTAAGAATTTCTGAACCTTAGATTTATCAGGAATAGTTCCTACAGAATTAACAACTTGTGGGGCTGTATCATTCACATCTAGGATTTCATCAGCAAAGCCTTGTTCTACCGCATCTTGAGGTGTTAACCAAGTCTCAGCTTTCATTAAATCGAGAATTTCATCCCTGGATTTACCGGTTTTTGATTGATAAACGTTGACCAAAGTTTGATCAATCTTAGATAGCATATTACCGGTTTTACCCATAACTTCAGTATTACCACTAGCATCAGTCGCGGCACGGTGAATCATCATACTTGCAGCTGGTGAAATGACCAAATGCTCACACGCTTCGGCAATAATACTTGCTGCACTGGCTGCAGTACCTTGAATAGTTCCAGTCACATTACCAGGATATTGCTTAAACATCGTATAAATTTCAGCGGCAGCAAAAACATCACCACCAGTACTTGCAATGTTCAGATCAATATCTTTTCCATCAGCTTCTTCTAATGCTTTCTGGATATCTTGAGGATTAGTATTTTGAACTCCAAACCAGTTGAGCATTGCACCGTCTTCACTATCAACCACCATTCCTTTGATATCAATTTGCATTAGTATCACCTCCTTCCGGTGGTACTAAGTTCATTGGTAAAGCTCCTGATCGTTTTAGCAAATCTTGAGCTTGGTTTTGAGTAATTATTCCAGCTTGCATTAATGAATTAGTTTGATTAATTGCAATTGAATCATCAACGTCCAATGCTGACTTGATATCAAGTTTCAAATCAAGACATTCCATCTTTAATTTGATTTCATCAAGAATTGGATAAGTATATGAGTTCAAATCTGAGATATAGGCACCTTTTACCGAATCAATATTGCTATGAACTGATTCAGTAGACTTACCACCACCCAGCATATCAACTGGAATACCAAAAGCTTTTGATATTTGAGCTGCAGAATAGTCAGCATTCTCAGTTAAAGCTTTAAAAACATCAGCTTTTACATCCAATTGAGAAAATTTTGAATCATCTGTTAAAAGCATCAATCTTCCAGAATTCTCACCGGAATTCATCTTTTCAAATGCTGTTCTAGCAGTCTCTAAATCTTCTTCATTAAGTTGGGATGCAGGAACTGTAAGAATTCCAATTGGTGAAATCTGATTTTTAACAGAATTAAGAGTGGCTTTTTTGCTCTGATCACTGATTGTCATTTCATAAGCTAGTGATTCCAGTGGCGAACGTCCAATTAAATACTGATAACTAGCATCTGGTGCAATTCTAAAATGCAACATTTGATTTTCTCTTACCGTGAATTCTTTTGAACCATCTAGCGGTGTAATCGTGTATTGCATCCCTTCGTTATCGCCAAGCACTTTAATACTAGATACTTCAGTTGGTCTCCATTGGTGCAGCTTCATTCCTTTTATAGTCGCGTATGCGTTACCACTTAAAAGCAATTGAAATAATAAAGCTTGCCAAAAAGAAAACCGGCCAATAATATTACTTGGCTGGTTTAAAATTGCTGAAATATAAGTATTATCAGTTTTGAATTTAGCAGATGCTACATCCGATGCAATTCGATGAATTGTGCTAAAAACATCACTATTTTGCAAGGCTTTTAATGCTGAAACGGTAGTAGAAACTAATTGAACTGGTGTGCCATTGACCATTTGGACTACTAATCCATGAGTAGAAGGTACATTAACATCATTTTTAATTTTAATCTTAGGTGATGCTCTACTTAAAAGCCCCATTTAATCACCTCCCAGACTGTTGATCACGATTGATAATTATTCCGAATAAAATTAATGTAAATCCTGTAATAAAAAGGCCTGCTGTCACATTAATGCGATAGCAGGCCACATTAAGCACTATAAAGCCTGCAATAAAGAGAATTGCTTGTATATAAAGGCTATATAGTTGCCTTAAAATCCTTAAAAATTTAGTTACCATATTAAACTCCAAACAAATTTTTGAAATAATTATTTCTTTGTTTTTGATCCATATTGTCTAACAACTTAGTATCTTGGCCATCATTGAAATCTTCATAGTAGTTTTGTGCTTGAGACCAGGCATTAATGATCGCATCTGCAGTATCGATGTGTTGGCTGACACGGTTTTGCCGGTCAATTTTGACCATTCCACCCTTATCAGTGACCATAACCGCATTATTTAAGCCATCGATTAGCAAAGGATCTTTAATTTGAGTAACAATTCCATCGATATAAGCTTTCTGTAAGCCTTTGGTTGGCTGATTCAACTGTAAAGACGTTTGCTTGAATGGAATATATGGCCATTCCGGTTCATAATTTTCAACTCTTTTAGCAAACCAAGTTAAAAAGGCCGGATCGACAACAATTGCCTTTAAATTCAACTCATTTGATGAAATATAGCGCTCTAGCCAGTCCCAAATTTGATCATAGTTAATCGTACCTGAAGGATTAGAAGTAATCTCACAGAAGCCTTCTCTGGCCAATTCTCTATAATCAAAATTGTCTTGCTTTTCTTTAGCCTCAATCGTCTTAGCTTGAGCAAATGGAATGAAACTATACTGCTCAATATGGAATTTATTCTTATCATAAGGGAAAATCATGCCAAATGCGGTGTTGTCATTAGTCATTGAGGCATCAATACCAATGAATACATCCCTACCATGAATATCAAAGCTTGGAATAATGTTCTTTTGAATATCACGTAAAGCAAGATAAGAATCTTGGAATTGTCTTGACCACATATTCATTGATTTATTAGCAAAATCACTCAATTTTCCCTGTCTTTCAAGGTTATTCTTAAGATCAATCAAACCTGTCAAACGCTTATCATGAGTCTTTTTATCATGTAGCAAAGGATTAGATTTTTCCCACAACTCAGGATGAAAGACTTCATCTTCACTATCTTGAGCAAAATTAAGGAAAAATGTGTCATCAGCATCATGAGAACCGGTCTCAATTGCTGTTCTTAAACCATCCTCTTCATGCTTAAAAGCACAATTAGGATTTGGATAAGCAGTTGAAATTTTAACCAATAATCGATTAGGATTATCACCTTGGCCCATCATTATATCGCTGACTTTCTTATCATATTTTGGTTCTAGGCCACCAATTTCATCGAAAATAGCAAACAAATCATGTTTTGAATCGAAAGAGTTACGACCTGATGCAGTACCTTTTCTAACTGTATTCCGATTATTGTGGCCAACAATTTGAGTTGCTTGTACTTCAACGTCTTGTTGTTTACAAATATCAGCAAATTGAGGCAACGCAATAATTTGTCTTGCTTGAAGTGAAATATAATCAAACAACTTATTAACGTGTTCTGAGTCAACAGATGCTACAAGGAAGTCCTGAGCTGAACCTTGAAGTCCAATCACGAAATAACCAAAGTTCAGTAAACATGCAGCGCAAAATGTTTTTGCTTGTTTACGTGAAGTTGAAAAGTGAACAACGTGGAATCTGGATCCGCCAGTTTCCAAATCTCTCCAGCCGATTGTTGAATCAAACAAAAAACTTTCAAATCCATAAGGCTTAATTTTTTGACTTAGGTCTAATGGATTTGGAAGTATTCGTGTGAAATATTCAATTGCATTTACATAATCCTGAGAATATTCATAAGGAAAATTATCAGTTCCTTGAAGAGTTAGATCATTCAAATGTCGAAATGCTGCAAGTTGTACATCCCTACCGGTAATATACTTATCTGTCAACAATGCATCAGCGGCAAATCTAGTGCCGTAGTCGTGTACTTCATTAGCTATTTCAGTGAACTTGACCTTAAAATCGCTCTCTCGTACAAACTTTTTTATATCCTTAACTTCTGTTAGATCATACTCCATTAAACTTCACCAATCCTAAAGGGGATGCAGATTTTGCATCCTCATTTTTCTTTTGTGCATGATAATTTTCGCTTTCAATATTTGCTGCAGCTCTTGCATTAAAACTCATACCCAAATCGGCCATTAAAGTTTTCATCGTTCGTTCTGCAGTATTTTTTACGGCAAACATTGGATTAGGTTTTGAACGATTTTCAGCAAAACTACCATCTTTCAGCAAAATATGAGCATAAGGCCCATCTCTTTGGATTACTTCTTCAGCAGTTCGAAAATCCGAATATGCTGAACATAAATTAGTAATATTTATTTGATCCAAATATTTGACGTTCCCAACTTTTTGAAGTTCAGGGACAATTTGACGCCAAAGCCATTTACCATGTACATCCAAGTGACTAGGAGGAGTAGGTTGAACTTCCTTAAGATCCTTATTCAGTTCTTTAAACTTTTTGGATTGTCTTTTTTGATAAGGACGGTCACCATCAACTGCATTTAATTTACGTTTTCGTCCGGCATGTTTTGGATTTGCCATAAAATCACCTACCTCTCAAAACTTTAATTTACCAACCTTAACAACTTTACGATAGTCAATACCAATATCGTCAAATAGGTCGAACTCATTATCTGATTTACTTACCACTAAACCACTTTCATCAATAAGCAACATGTCATTGCCATATTCATCGATAGAGCAAAGATATTTACAACGGTATGGATCTTGTAGATCTTGTACAATATATCCTTTTTCAAACATTGCATATCCTCCGATTCACACATTAAAAGCTTAATTTGCAGTTTAATTACTGTTCGCTCAAAAGAAATTGACGGCTTGGCGCGTGCTCTCATCGGCATTGACCCACGGGGGGGCTATTTGCGATTCTCATGCGATAAAATCCATTTTTGAATTTTTTTGCGTGACCATGCTTTGCTCGTGTCCAAGTTAGCGATAATGGACGTTGAATAAATTTGCTCTTCCAGTTTTGTTTTCCAAAAGTGGCACTTTTTACATAAAACCCAGAGATTTTTACGGTCTAGTTTCAAATTTGGTGCAACTTTTAATGGAATGATGTGATCGACAACCAAATAAGAATTTTTATCGTATGTTCTACTACAACACTGGCAAGTCCATATAGATTGGCGTCTTAGATCAGCGGATAAACGGCGCCAAGGTGCTGAATGATAGAAGGCATTCGCTTTTGGATCACGTTTGTATTTGTTGTAATTTTTGTAATTTGTTTTTTGATATTTGAAATTGTGTTGATGCCAATTCTTTCCATGCTTTTTACAAAATGGATTGACTTGATCCAGCGGTATTAGTTCATTGCACGTTGGATACTTACATTTCTTTAGTTGCATATAATTCTCCATAAAAAAGAAAGGACAACCATTACTGATTGTCCTGACCGATTAACACAATTAAATGAGATATTGGTAGCAACACACTACCAAAGAGAGTTGTAGGATTTGAACCTACATCTTCAAATGTTAGGCAATGTTTGATGTCTTTCCTATTAGACCAAACTCTCAAAAGTAATAGGCAACATTGATTTAATGTCCCCTATTAGTTAGTTAATTAAGAGGTATTCTTATACTTCGAAAATTAGTTTCGTTAGCACTCCACATCGAATGACCTCACCTCAATCATTCGACAATACCAATATAAACCTTTTTATGCGTCATGTGTGCGTCATCATTGCGTCATTAATGGCTCACAAATGCGTCACAATTGGCTCAATGATGCGTCACAACTAGACTCTCCAACCAGTCGCAATTGTGCTTTGGTATTCGCTTTTGAACATCTAAACGTCTAGCAAACTCAACTAATGCAAACTTTTTGTATCTAGTAATTGTCGAACGTGATATGGCTAGCTTCGTAGTTACTTGTTTTTCAGTACAGCCTTTGAAATAAGTAAGTACAAATACATCCCTTTCATGATTAGGATTGGGAATATGGTGAGCAGCTGCATGTATAGCAACTAAAGCTACATCAGCAGACCAATGGTTTACTAATACATCATCTGACTTAGATGCTCCACCATGACTACAAGAGAAACTTAACTGCGGACTAGACAACGATGTTACATCCCTATCAGCTAAACTAGCTAGTTTAGGTAGATAAATTTCTAAAAACTCTCTAGTTTTAGCTATAGTTTCTTCTTCATTAATATCTATATCTCCCACAGTTGCATCCCTCTCTGATCTTAATTTATTAGACTATTCTTCAAACTTATTAGTAGTCTTAGTTAATATATCTGTCTTGGATTTAGAAATATATTGCGCTCCGATTGGAATAGATCCCCAAATAGTTTTTCTACAAATTAATAACCAGCCATTCTTATTTAAATAAGATTCTAATTGACGACTGTTAGCAAAGAAATGATGAAAGTACTTCGAAACATCTTTAAGCTTAGACCTGAAATAAAAATCCTTTTTTCCATCTTTATGTAAGATATATGCAAACGGTGGAATTATTTGAACACCATGAGCTGTAGCAATCTGATCAACAGTAAAATCACTAACATGATAAGTATTTCTTATATAAGTTTTTGTATATCCTTCTGAAATCTTATTTAAGATATTGCTTTGTTTAATTGCTGAAACTCTAGTTAATGTATTCAAATGATTACCATGAGTAATTGCACAAAGATCTTTTAACTTTTTAAAATCCGGATCACTAATTGGAGTATCTTTAATTGACCCATACTTATCTTCAACTTTTCGAACCAAGTTCATGAATTGAGCCCATTTCAATTTATCCTTCATCTTTATATCCTCGGATTGATTGAATTGATTGAATATATTTTGCTGGTATTAACATTGATACGAAATTAACCACACTGATCTGGTAATAAGCAGGTTTACCATCACCTTGCGCACCAATAGTAGTTTTTAAAACTCCATCTTTTAACCTAGCCTCAGCATATCCGTTAGTAAAATCATCAATTGATATATTAGAGAAATAAGTCACTATAGATGAAGCACCGGGATAATTAACTCTAATTGCTGTCTTAATAGTATTGGCATCTTCTTCTTTAACGGTTGGCTTCTTTTTAGCAGGTGTTTTCTTGGGTTGAGTTGTCTTTTTCTTTGCTACTGGCATAATTATCTCTTCTCTCTAAATTGTTCAGTATCTGGATTGGTACTCATCAAGAACTTATTTACAAAATAAACTTGGCCTTTCCCTGTAACCTTTGGTGTTTTGCTGATAGTAGTATGGCCATCAGCATGAGTAATCACGGTTTCTTTAACCTTGAATAGCTTACGCTCCATTGATTTCTGTGTTGGCATATTATGATCACTTGCATCCCTTCTGATAAGGTAACCATGTTCACGCAACCATCTAAAAAGTCGAACAGAACCAATATTTACACCGTTTTGTTTAAGTATTTTGGCTAGATCACCAACTAGAATTGTTTTATTGGAAGTAGAAACCGCATCTGCGAATAACGCCTTAGGTTTCATAGCTTGATTTTCAATTCTTAGTTGAGTGTTTTCATTTTGCAAAATAGCATATCCACGCTTAACGATTTCAGCAGGATCATTCCATTTACGTTCAACTTCAATCAAATATTTACGATATTGCTTACCTTTTTCAGTATGACTTAACAAACAAAGTTGCTTGGCCATATCAATTGTTAATGCATAATCTTGAATTGGCTTCCTAGCACCATTATTAACAACCGTAACTGCAGTTACACTTGTAAAATCTTGATTTTCTTCAAAATCTTTGAAATTTTGATCTACCCATTTACTAAATCTAGTAGAAAGTTCAAGGCCTCGATGTAAATCTCTTGCTGAAACCAGTTGTTGATCATCCTTAACTTCTACCTTAATCAATTCTTTACCTGACATCCCAAATGCCACCTCCTACGTAAGTAATCATTTCTTCATCATTTACAGGTATAAGTCCATATTTAGTATTAACTTCTGCAGCATACTCACTCACAAGGGATGCACGCCCATAAAACTGATTAAAATGCCAACCATACTTTTTCAAGTAGGCTGGTTGATAAGCGTCAAGCCATTCTCTCGTATTGGTTCGCATCCCCACAAAAATTCCAGGTTTCACTCAGTATATTCCTCTACCTTTCTTTCCAAATATCTCACAACATTTTCAGCAGCTTCATCTAAATGATCAGCATATTTCAGCATTTCTTTATAGTCCTCAAGACTTAATGCATTGTGTTGATAAAGATGAGCTTCAAGAATGTTAACTATTTCTAATTTTCTACGTAACTCACGATCTACCCAACGATCATCGTTAAAACTTAATTGCTTATCTAACATGATTAGATTCACCCATTCTCCGAGCTAAAATAATTATCGATTTCCATAAATAGTTATCTTGTGACGTTGTTTTCTTATCTAAAGCATCAAGCATCCCTTCAATTATGGCCTGATATTCCTTAGTTAAACGAGTATTATCATCAAGAGCTTTTTTTGCTTCTTTTAAATTCTTCAATACTCTTTTATTTGATCGCCAATCCACAACATCGGCTATTATTATCGAAATGGTACAAATTAAAGCTATGATCGTTTGCATCTAGTTCTCCATACTTTCGAATCTTTTCAAATCTTTCAAGAAAATAGCTGTTCTCATTAGTAACCAGCTATATTCAACTAAGTCGTCCCCATCTGCAGCGCCTAAACGATCAATAAAAACTTTGCTGTCATAATCTTGATCAATATCAAGATTAATTCTTAGTACGTGAATTTCATATTCGCCTTCTGTAATAAAAAATATTCTTTTTCTTGCTGAACTATTTCCAAGTACATGTTCATTTAATTGAAAATCGTGTTCATCAAGTTCACGAATGAAGTCTTTTATCATTTCTTCCTCAGTCATTGTGCAACTCCATTTCTTCGTTCTTAATTTCATTCATTCTTTTAAGCAAATCAGTAAAGGAATAAATCACGCAATTCTGCTCATCAAGTTTCATATATTTAAATTCAGCAAGAATTTTATTGAATTCACTGCCTTGCTTAGTTCTTTGCTCTTCAATTGCTTTCTCGAGCATTTGATTTTCTATTTCAACCAATTTTTCAACAATATGATCAACAACAGATTTGTTATAGATAGTTGAAGCAGAAAGGCCATAATTATAAGTAAATTTTTTATAGCTTTCTGAATAGTCAGAATCATTTTTGTGACTTTTGAATGTTTTTTTCATTTACTAAATACTCCATAATCGCATTGTAAGTTTTTTCGTATGTACCTGATGGCCATGCTCCTGTATAAACTAATAATTCCAAGCAATTATTGTTTCCTCACGAAAATCTTCTTCTAGGCTTGTATTCTTGACGCATTGGTTCAAAACGAATGACACGATCCAAATTCACGCCACCACCATTTTTAAGCAGAAGCCAATGATTTTCAGTATTTGCTAAAAGAGGCAAATCAATTAATTTTTCACGAATATCATCAACCGTATATTCTGTGGTCTTGAATGTTGACCCATCCATTAAGTGAAATACTACTCCATCTGATTGATTTCTTGGATGGTATGGCTTAGTAAATTTACTCTTGTAGTGATCTGGATTAGTATCCAGCTTTTCGTAATTAGATGCTGCAGCAGCATTATTTTTATATTTTTTCATTTGTCTATCTCCTATCATTGCTTAAAGATTCTCCATTTCTTCTTCATAGGATCTTATCTTTGCCTTTAATGATTCAATTTCCGCTTTAATAAACATTTGGTTATCTTCATAGAAGCAAATATTATTTCTATCTACGGGAATTTTTTTGCCGTCAACATTTACCATTAAATGGAATCCTTCAACATATTTAATGAAGTGTTCATTATCCTTAAGTGATTCTTTGGCACTTTCAATTTTGTTCTTTGCTTGTGCAATCTTAATTTTTAAGCTCATTTTGTTTCCGTTTTTACTCATCTTTGCTACTCCTTGTTTGAATCTAAAAATACTTTTACATTACGTTTTTGATTAACTGCATCCCATAAATCATTGCGATTACAGAACCAAGCTAATTTCCCCTTGACGCTTAATCCAAAGAAACAAACTCCAGGATTTCCAGTGTATTTCTTCGTATTTTCAAAGAAAACACTGTATGTATTTGTTTCAGTTCTGATCAAGTACCAGTGGCCACTTTGAAGTTCATCTGCTGATTTAATCTGTTTCATTTTCTGTATCTTGATAAACAATTAATGCTGAATAAACCATTGTTGGAACTATACCCTCATTTTCAAAAGGGGAAGAACTACTAACACCGGATGTAGAGTACTTAATGTCCAGCACCTTTTTATCCCTAATAAAGTCATTAATAGATTCTTGAAGCAATGTTGCATTGGTAACTGCAAATAACTCAGTTTTCATAGCTTTCCTTCTTTCATGTTCTCAAATGAGTTAATTATTGATTTTATTTCATTTAAATATTCTTTTCTTTCTTCAACTGATAGGTGTTTTAGTTCTCTGGCTAAAGCACACGGACGCATTCCAACTCTTTGTTCTTCAATGAGTGCAATACGTAGTTTATTGTTTTCACTTATCAGCGATTCTACTCTGCAATCATTTATCATTCTTAGCCTCTTGTTGCTTTTTCCATCGGATGCCTAAATTAAGTGCATGTGACCATAATTGAAGGCTATTTGATACTATCTTTCCCCATTCACTAGCAGACCATTCCCATTCAGAGTCAATATGCTTTAGAACATCTTTAAGACCATCATTTTCTCCGTTAAATAATTCAAGTTCAAGATCAAAACCTTTCTCAGGATCAATGCTTCTTACTAATCTCTCAATGAGATCATTAGGAGTATTAAATTCCCATAGCTTTCCTTGTCCCCATTCAGATGGATCAATATCTGCATCCTCTAGCCAATCGTTGATATCCTTTTTAGCTTTGTCACTGTCATATTCAAACAATGGTCGGCTCGTTGCTAGGCATTTAGTGGCAAAATAGTAATAACTCTTTGTATATCTACCGATGTCTTCTAAAGTATTTTTACTTGAATACCAACTAAAAATTGCATCCCCATAGTCACCAGTTATGATCAAGTTTGAATTCGATCTGTTAAAGAAAAAATTGATATGTCCCATGAGATCGTATCCGTGCTTTTTGATATCCAATTCTTCAAGTCGATAGGCATCGTAATGCCGATAATAATCTAAATAATGATCTCTCATGCTAAGAGCAACTATCTTTTCCATATCAGCCACCTACTCCCATTTCTTAAATCCAAGATAAGTAATTGGTGTATCACCAGTAATACGTTCAACACGGTCACTCTTGGCCACTTGGACAACGTAATCTACTTGTTGATCATCACCATCAAACTGTATTCTGCGGTTTGTGCTTACACGTCTGATGCCGTGCTTTGCTAAAGAGCTAGTTGTGAACTTTTCAAAAAGCCATTGTGGTGTAGTGACTATGCCTGATGGTAACCAAAGTAAAACTTTCTTGTTAGTGATTTTAGTTATCATTTCTCCTGCCATTTCGATACTCCTTACTGTCAAATGCTATTTGTGCCACTAATTGAGCTGCTAAACGTGTGAATTCATTGTTCCCCTCTGTTATCGGATCAAATAACTCATCTCTGGTAAATCCTAAGTGAGAGCCAATGGCCAAGGTTATAATTTCAATCACCTCATTTTTTTCTTCAGGTGTAAGAGCCTTATCGTTAACGTCAATTTCGTCAATAGCCGTTAGCTCAAGGATGGCTATTAAAAGAATCTTGATTTGCTTAGATTCGTTCATAGTTGGCCACCTCCGGTAAATTCTTGATCATCGTAACTAGATATCCGATCGGATAGCGTTCAGCATTAACAACAGCGGTATCGATTAACGGCTTGATATCTTCAAAACGATGTTCACCAACTGCAGTTGCTAATTGATTACGTTCACGATCAGATACAGGAGTTAAATCCATATGCCATTCAGCTCGTTTGGTATTGAAATAAAAAATGATTTGATTAATTTTTTCGTTTCTCTCGTAATTTTTAGCAGGTGTTTTAGATACACTACGTTGATTTTTTCTAGGGAGAGATTTAGAGAGAGAAGAATTAAGTCCTTGGTTATATAAGTACTTGGTTAAGTCAGTACTTGGTAGTGTCGGATTTTCCAACGTTGGCTTTTCCTGTGTAGGATTTCCCGACTTAGGCTTAGAAGAGTTATCCACAGGTTTATTAACAGTCTGTTTAATCTTTGTCTTTTTAGCTTTTTTATTCTTTTGATCAATCCAACGTTGTATTGGTGTATCAGATAAAAGCCAAGTGCTTTTGTTAGTGAGTTGACCAAGTTCATTACGATTACGACTTCTAAACAGATAACCATGTTGTTCAAGTTCGTCTAAGGCACCCATGACCTGATCACGGCCACATTTTGAGTGCTTAACTAATTCGGTAACGTAAAAGTTCCAATCATCCCCTTTAGACCACATGTAGGCAAAAAGGCCTTTAGCCTTTAATGTCAAATCAATATCTTCAAGAATGTGATTGCTGATAATAGTAAAATTCTCTGCATAAACTTTTTTAATTTTCGGCATGGTGTTTACCTCGTGTTAGTGCTAAAATAATTACAGTTATAACTTTTAGTTTGTTCGTTACCTGATTTCAGATAACGAATTTTTTTGTAATTTGGCCAAAATAGATTCTTTTAACCAAATTGCATTGTTGCGGTCGAAGAGTGCATTGCTATTTCTTAGCAGTGCATTTTTTGTTTCTTCTGACATTTGCTACCTCCTATAAGCCGATACCCAAAACATCTGGGTAGCAAGTCAATAACCAAACCGCTAAAATTCCTAATAACGCATAGCCAAATACAATTAACTGCTCTTTCATAGTTCATTTCTCCTTTAGTTCGATAAAGTTCTTAAGTGTGGATCTAAGTGTTTTTCTTGGAATTGCTGAGACTGCCAAATCAAGAATTCCTGCCACTTGGATTCGATAACAAAAGTTGAGCGTTGTGAAACTCTTACGATTGCATCTCTATAAGGGGATGCTTCACATTGTTGACGCCAACGAGACCAAGATTTATCTGATATACAGTAATCTTTCTGGATCTCCTTTGGTGTCTTCCAGCCATTGGCCATCATCTGTAATCATCACCTTTCATGTGCATGTATTCTGAAATAATAGCTTTCATCGCATTGGGATCGCTGTCTTGATCCAACTTACGACAAATGTATGATTTCATCTTTGAAAGTAATTCATCATCTGACATTGTTTTTCACCTTCTTTCAAAAAGTTGTAGCAATTAGATTAAAGCCAGTACAATTGCTATGACAGCTAAAATCATTGCTATAATTGAAATAATCAAATTAGTCTTTGTATGTTTATCCATGAGGTACTCCCATGATTTCTACTATTTTTTCACTTTTAATTTCAGGGTTGGCATTTCTGCTTTCCCTTTATTCAGCAATCAATACTTATTACGAAAAACATATTAAAACTCAGTCTTATTTACGCTGGGTATACTTCATAGGTGGTCAATTAAATGTGTGTTTGTTAATTAGCAATATGTCATCTAGACCTTCAACTATTACCAACATTTATTTCGAAAATGAAATTGAAACAGTTGAGTCATCCTGGTTTCCAATTAAGCTAATTAGCAGGCAAAATCTAGATACTAATAAAGAAAAATTAGCATTTAGTGACTGTACACCTGTAAATATTCCGCCTCGTTCTTCTAGAACTGTCATAGTAAGTTTTCAATATTTAAATTCCAATCAATTTTTTCCAAACAGCAAATTAAAACTAGAATTTGAAGTTAATGGAACTACCGTTGAAAAAGAATTTATTATCAAAAAAGTTTTAAAACCTTCGGAATACACTATTGCTTTAGAAAAACGATTGAAGTAGATTTTTAAAGTTTCTTTTTATTGAGAAGTTCGTTTAGAAGTACTTGGTTTGAATAATCAAGTACTTCTTTTGCTTCTAAGTAAGACAACTGATGTTTCGTCAAAGCTTTAATGACATCTTTAACAGCCTTCTGTGTCTCTGGAGATTTATTAGTTAAATCTTGTAGCTTAATTTGATTAGTAATAGTGTCAAAGCCTATTTTCATTTCATCACCTCTTTTCTAATTTTGTAAAAAGCTGTGGATAGTCGCGTTATTTGCATATATCTACACGTCTCACCTGCTAAAATTGAATTCAGGAGGTGAAATCTATGCGAATCATTCCTTATAATGAGATTCCACTTGGTGAATTGACCAAGGATTACATGTTTGCAGAAACAATGCTATTTAAGCCGGTTAAACCTTTTAACTCTACAATTGTTGCTCAATCTGCTGGTACAGATGTGTTTGGTAATAGTTATCTGTACCAAGAATGGGCTAACGGCAATAAAGCGATTCTGTACAGAAATGTAACTGGCAATCCACCAATGAATCACATCAAGTCAAATTATGATTTGGAACCTGATGAATAAACTGAACCATCAGGCAATATTCCTGAGCTCCCTTTTTCGTCCTCAATATGGACACCGTGAGAGCGACTAGTCACAATCTTTACTGATTGTGACTTTTTGTTTTGTTCATCTTTCATTGCACCGCCTCCTTTATTTAATTATTTTTCAAAGCTTTTTTTGTGCTCTTTGTACCAAATTGGTACTTACGAGGCAAAAAAATATCCTCAATTTTCATACCAAAGTATGAAGACAATTTAAACATTTCATCCTGAGTAAATGGATGTCTGCTTAATTCCTTGTCTCTGTAGGATTTTGTGCTTATACCAAGATATTCAGCAACTTGTTGCTGTGTTAAATGCATTTTGTTTTTCCGAATATCATAAAGCTTAATCTGCATTTCAGCACCTCCTTAAGTACCTAATCGGTACATATTTAATATAATACCTTTCTGGTACATTTGCAACGTTTTTTTGCTAAAAAGGAAATAAATATTCCATTTAGGTACATAAAAGCCTATAATAATTTTTAGAAAGGACGATAACAATGGACTTAAACAAGTATATAGGAGAAAGAATTCGTTACTTTCGAAATAAACGTGGATGGACATCTGAAGAACTAGCAAATAAGCTTGGTACTTCAAGAGTAACTGTTACTCGTTATGAAACAGGCACTCGTAAAACTAACCAAGATGTTTTATTTAAATTAGCTGACGTATTTAACGTTTCAATAAATGAATTCTTTCCTAATCAAGGAAAACCAACTAATTTAGTATCAATTGATAATTTAGGGATGCATCCCGTTAAGATTCCAATTATCGGGACAATCGCTTGTGGCACTCCTATCCTTGCTGATCAAAATATTATTGGCTACACTACCGAATTATTTGATGAAAGACCTGAAGGCACTCTTTTCGCATTGAAGTGTCAAGGAGACTCTATGGAACCTAAAATTCCAGACGGTGCAACAGTTATCGTTCGTTTTCAGCCTACCGTTGAGGATAATGAAATTGCTGCAGTATTGGTTGATGATAACGAAGAAGCTACATTGAAACGCATTAAACACATCGGTAACCAAGTTATGCTGATGCCTGAAAATCAAAAATACGACCCTATCATCCTCAATAAAGAGAATCCAGGTCGTATCTTAGGTAAAGTTATTAAGGTTAGTTATGATTTGTAGATTAGAAAGACAAAAATGGCAAAAAATTATAAAGAAATTATCTATCTAAATAGTAGTGAATTAAACTCAGCTTTATCGCAATTAAATCAAGGATTAATAGAATCTCTAGTAGAGACCAATACAAACACTAAAAACACTTCAAATGAAGCTGGGAAAAATACCAATGTTAGTGGAGGGATAGCTAATTTTCTACATATTGGTGTAGGTGCCTCTGATAAAAACTCTGAAGAATTCAGCTCATTATTCGGTGAAGCAAAAAACATTGTTCTTAATGATTTTAAATTGATAGATTTACTTCAAGATTCTAATCCAAATTCATTAGATGAAGCTGATGAAGGTGATTTTGTTCGTACAAAAGGAAATTTCAACATAAGTGATTTTAACTTCTCAGAAGCTGTATTAAGTAATCCTAATCATCCAACATTAAATCCAAAATTCAAGAATTTTATGAAAGATGTGGATGCTTGGGGAAAAGATATTGAAAAAGACTTTAAACAGATAAATCATTTTATCCAATATGCTAATACACTTACTCAAGGAAATGTAATTCTTTCAATGGATGGAGTGTTTAGTTTTCTCAATAAAAGTAATTTTAGAATCAACAGTGGTGAGCTCCAAGCTTTAGCTTACACTCATAGGCCTGTCAATGTTTTTGGCGTGGTAGAGGCAACTATGCAACAAAATGCTGATGAAGTGTCTGAAGAAATTTCTGAAATGTTTAATGATGAAGAAAATGATGTACTTTCAAGCATGGGAAAGTTAATACCCAAATTAACTGAATTTACTTTCTTAGCTACTGGAGTGATTCAACAAGGCGATAAATTTATTCGTCCTATTGCCTTATTCTTTGATTAATTTCTAGATTCATATTTAGTTTTAGCTTTTTCATATTCTAATGAAAGACGTTCATGTTCTTTTTCTATACGTTGTTGTTCATCAGTGACTTTTCTATTTAATTTTTTATTTTCTTTACGCATCTTAGAAAAAGTCTTAAAAAAGTCAAAAGACATTTTCATCACCTAACTTCATTCTTAAGCCCTTGCATCCCTAATTTTTTATAACAATTATATCATCTGTCCAATAACTGAAGACATAAAAAGCTGTTATTAGGAGGATAAGAAAATGAATTGTAAAAAAACTTTTATTACTTTAACAGCATCCCTTGCTTTGTTTGGTACAGTTGCTCCATCTGTTGACTCAGTTAACAATGTTCAAGCTGCTACTCACCACGTAAAGAAAGCTAAGAAACATGCTAAAAAGAGAAAGACTGTTAAGATTCCATATCAAATTGTAAAAGGATCACAACCTATTCAAGTTAGTGTTACTAAAAACACCCCTGCTTTAGCTTACAACTTGACAACTGGCAAAATGAGCCACACTAGATTAGGAGCAAGTCAAACCGTAACAATCTACCCAGGTACTCATAATACTTGGATTGTAACCACTGGTATTGATAACGCTTGGGGACTTAAACACTACAGATACGTAATCAAGCAACAATCTGGCTGGTACGTTACCAAGGATGAAGAAAACCGTAGAATTCAAAATGCACGTAACAAATTCAATAGTTCACTTGAAAATCGTGAAGGAAGAGATCAAGTAAACGCTTGGAGAAACAAACTTAATCAAGATGGTACTAACATCCGTAACTGGATTGAAAATAATTAATTAAACACCAAAAACCCCCTATCCGCCTGGAACACGGATAGAGGGATAAAGAACTAGCTGGTAAAGATTTGGCAGTCATACCAGTTAGCAAATCGAACTAAAACTGAACAAATTGAACAGTATAGTATGTAAAAGACTATGCGCCTTTTACGTACTCTATTTTAACAAAAATAGAGGTAAAAAACATGTGGATTGTAACTTTAAAAAGCGGAAAATATAAATTCGTGGATAATTACAAAAATCCTTTAACAAATAGATATCAAGAAGTAAGTTGTACATTTGGTAAGAATAATCGAGAAGTTCGCAAAAAAGCTCAAATGATTCTTGATGAAAAAATTCGTAAAAAACTAAATGAGTTAAAAAATGGCAATACCGATGTTACTTTTAGTCAATTAGTTGATCAATACCTAGACTTGGCCAAAAAGCAACTTGCCTATAATACGTGGTACCGCAAAAAGACGACTCTAGAAAAAATCGTCAGAGAATGGGGTCCTAAATTAATCGCTAGAAAAATCACCTCTCAGTATATTAATAAATACTTGGATAATATGCTTTACAACTCTAAGCATCCCTATACTAATGAAACAGTAAATGCCTATAAGTCATGTATTTCAGTTGTTTATGATATGGGCATCAGATATGGTTATATCACTGAAAATCCAGTTGATAATGTAAAAGTATCTTGGAAAAGTCAGTCTCAAAAAAGACGCGAAGAAATTGAAAATAAATACCTTGAAGATGATGAATACGCCAAAATATTAATGTACTGTGATGAACATAACCGTCAGGATCTAAAAGATCTTTTTATTTGGATGTATAACACCGGAATGAGAGTTGGTGAAGTTGCTGGATTACAAAGGAAAAATATTCTTGAAGATAAAGATGGCCACTATTTTGCTAGAGTCAATGGATCATTAATTAGTGTTAAAAATACTGATCCAGATAAACGGCATATAAAAACCAAAAATGCTAAATCCTTTGCAGGTGATCGTGATGTTTATCTAACTCCTGAAACAGTAAAACTAGCTCTTAAACACTGCAAAGGCAAAAAAAGCAATGAGTATATTTTTAAGAATGAGTGGCCAACTAGTTTAGGTTATTGGAATGAAAGTAAAATCAACAAAGTTTTAAAAACAATTGCTAGTGATAAGGATATTCATAAGAATTTAGTAACGCATATTTTTAGGCACTCACATGTTTCTAAACTTGCTGAACAAGGTTGGCCATTAAATGTTATTCAGCATAGAGTTGGCCACGGCAATTCGAGAATCACCAGAAGTATTTATTTGCACATTACTAAAAAAGTTAAAAATGCTGCAATCAATCGCTTGAATGATTTCCCAGATTCGGATACTATTTTGGCAGAAACCAAAAAAGCAGAAAAAGAAAAAATGAAAGTAATTTAGTTCCCTGCTCTTTTAAAAAAGCAGGAAAAAGCAGGAAAAAAGCAGGAAACTTGAGCGAATATGGAGGAATATTAGAGAATGTCAGAAAATAAAAGAACTTCGGAAACCACTGATATCAAGGCGAAAGCCAAGTATGACACAGCAATCTTTGCTGGCGGTTGTTTTTGGTGCATGGTTGAACCATTCGATAACATCACTGGCGTTGAAGAAATCATTTCCGGCTATACTGGCGGTCATACCATTAATCCGACATATGCAGATGTTTGCTCTGGTAAAACTGGTCATACCGAAGCTGTAAAAATCACTTACGATCCAAGCAAGATTTCATACAATCAACTACTGAATTATTATTGGCAAGTGACCGATCCTACTGATGCAATGGGACAATTCCAAGATCGTGGTGATAATTATCGACCAGTAATTTTCTACAATTCCCAGTTTCAAAAAGAAGCTGCTGAAAAATCAAAGCAAGAATTAGCTAACAGTGGTGAATTTGATAAGCCTATTGTCACTTCGATTGAAAAAGCAATGCCTTTTTATCCAGCGGAAGATTATCATCAAGATTTTTATAAAAAAGATCCTGAAAGATACGCTTTGGAAGAATCTGGTGGACGTAGTGATTTCATAAAAAAACATTGGAGTAAATAGATTTTCTATTGGGACATACTTGAATATTTGTTAAACTTAAGATGCTGATGAATTAGTTTTATTTTAAGGATTTGACATAAACAAATGGATCAATTAGATAAATTTAATAGACGCTATAACTTTTTGTCTAAGTTATCTGCGGCCTTTTTCTATTCAATTGCTGTAGCTATCGCTCTGAATTTCTTTTGGACGCCGGGACATATGTACTCATCTGGAATTACAGGGTTTGCTCAGTTAATTAATACGATCAGTGAACGTTATTTACCGTTTACTTTAACCACGTCATTTATGTACTTCATTTTGAACTTTCCATTATTTATTTTGGCTTGGTTCAAAATCGGACATAAGTTCACTTTCTTTACAATTGTTGCGGTAGTATTAGGATCTATTATGATGCACTGGATTCAACCATGGAAAATGCATCTGGATCCTCTTGTATGTGCTATCTTTGGTGCTTCAATTAATGGGATTGGTACTGGACTAGCACTTAAAAATGGAATTTCAACTGGTGGATTAGATATTATAGGCATCGTAATCCGACAAAAAACTGGTATTAGCTACGGTAAATTCAATATATTTGTTAATTTGATTATCATTGCCGCAGCTGGTTGTATGTTTGGGTGGACACGTGCTCTTTATTCTGCATTAACTATCTTTATTAACGGTCGAGTAATTGATGCAGTTTATACTCAACATCAAAAGATGCAAGTAATGATTGTTACCCAGCATCCCCAACGTATTATTGATGGTATTCAAACTCGTATGCACCGTGGAATTACTATTTTGCATGATGCAGAAGGTGCTTATAGTCATATTGAAAAAACAGTTTTAATTACAATTATTGATCGTTACGACATGTATGATATTCGTCAAATAGTAGAAAAAGCTGACCCTTATGCTTTCATGAGTGTTAGTGAAGTAGAAAAAGTGTATGGACGCTTTAAAGAGCAAGAAGTTGTTTAATTAAATAGTACTGAAGCCTTGAGATACAAGTCCTTTTAATGCTTCTAACTTGGCTTAAGGGGCAAAAAAATTAAGAGTTCAACAATTGGAGTTAAATTTTTCAATTGTTGAACTTTTTTTATACTAGTTACTATGCAATTTAATTAAATAATTACCTTATTCAACATTAGTTTATAACTATTGATATAGTTAATTTTTATATTTTAAAAATTTAATCTAGAGAGGCAATATCATGAGTTCATTTTACGAATTAATCTGGCGTGAAAATGAGTTAGATTCTTATTCAACAGATAAACTAAATTTTATTTTTAATACAATTAACCACCCATTCCCCATACGTTATCGACAAATGTATGCCAATCGACTTGAATGGCAAAAAGCAGTTAATCATCATAACAATATCGTTAAGAAAGTAAAAGATACTATCAATAGTCGTAATGACATTCATAATGTTAGAAAAGCATGGCTTAAGCAACATAATAATGTTAAAGCTGTCGCAGAAAATGGATATACAATTGAACAAGTAGCTAATGAGCTTCCTCATCTGGCTAATCAATTAGGGGCATTTATCGAAATTGAAAACATTGAAATCAAATACTTTGATGATGAACTTAAACCACGTTATGACCTTAATGATTTTGAAGATATTTCTAAACAAAACTATCCATCAAGTGGTTTTAATCAAACAGGAATCACCAAAGAAAAATTTCTCAAATTATATCCTCAAGTATCTAACAAAAATTTAGATAAAGTACTTTTAGCAGCCGAATATGAGCCTAAAAACGATACAGATACAACTATTCCATATTGGTTTGCAGTCAATGCCAAAAGAATGCTAGTTGATGGTGATAGTTTCGCTAATACTTTTGATGACTAAAAAGAAGCCCGCATAAGCGAGCTTCTTTTACTATTCAATAATCTGTACTCCATTTTCGTCGGGATGCAAAATAAAGGTATTAGCCTTTAGGCCATGTTTATTAAGCCCTGACAAAAATCCTCTTACATCTTCATCTTCTATCCAGGTCATCACTGTTGAACCAGCACCACTAAGATAAGTAGCCACAGCATGTTTTTGATGCGCTACTTCACGTATCTGATTTAATTCCGGTACTAATTTTTCACGATATGGCTCATGAAAAACATCACTTTCCATGAGTTCACCAGCCATTTTATAATTTTGAGTAAATAGACTGGCAACCAAAGCATTAGCAATCGCTGAACCATGGGTAGCAGTCTTGAAGTCTAATTCCTTAGGTAAAACCTTACGTGCGTCCTTAGTAGCTAAATTATAGTCTGGTACATAAGCTACTAAAGTATACGGAGGCAATGGCGCCTTGATTGCATCAAAATGTTGATCCACTTCAGTACCAACGACCAATCCACCTAAGATAGTAGGGGCAATATTGTCAGGATGTCCTTCAATTCTGGCCCCAATTTGCACCTTTTCTTCATCTGATAATCCCAATTTACCAAAATGATCAGCCAATTCAATTCCGGCCGCGATTGCACTAGAACTACTCCCCAATCCATGTGCTAACGGAATATCGTTTTTTACACGTAAATGTAGCGGTTGTAACCCTGGATAAACTGTTAATGCTGTTTTTACAATCAAATTAGTTTCATCATGAGGAATTTGGGGTATTACATGATCCACCTGAAAGCGATCCGAAACACTTAAAACCTCTACTTCTAAATAAAGCGAAACAGCCATCCCAATTGAGTCAAAACCAGGACCTAAATTAGCTGTTGAAGCTGGTACTTTAATAATCATCTAACTCCCCCCTTTAGTAATTTACTATAAAATCTTGTAACTTGCTCTTAAATTTTGATCTTGAATCACTAAATCTTGTAATTGTTGGCGACTAATCTCCTCAGTCACCACTACGGTTCTTTCATCCACCCGTTTAATTTCTTTAATTGGTATTTCTAAATCAGAAAGGAGTTTACTCAAAGTAAGTAATGTTTCCTCGGCCTCAAAAGACAAATAATAAGGATACTTCACATCTTCTGAGCTAATTAATTCCATTATTCTAGAAAAATTACTAAAAGGTTGACCGTTTGTTTTCTTAACATAATTATTAGTCTCTGCAATTACGTCACTCATTACAGAACTAGCTGTAGCAGAACTGCCCGCTCCTGGTCCGGTAAATACAGCTGTTCCTAGGCTTTGACTCTTGATTTGCAAAGCATTAATTTCATTTTTTATATGTGCCATAATTGAATTTTCTGGCAATAAACACGGGGCTACTTCTACGAATAATTTATCATTAATATTTTTAGCAATACCAATTAATTTGATTGTGTAACCCATCTTTTTAGCTTGCTCAATATCAAATGCTTGTAAATTATTTATACCTTCAATAGTAAAGTCATCAATGCCAATCTTTGTACCGAAAGCAAATTTACTTAAAATGACAATCTTATACGCCGCATCTTTTCCCATAACATCATTTGTAGGATCAGCTTCTGCAAATCCAAGTTCCTGTGCCTTTTTTAAAGCTTCATCATAATTTAAACCATTTTCGCCCATCTGAGACAAAATATAATTAGTCGTACCATTGATAATTCCTTGAATTTCTGAAATTATGTCACCCGCATATGACTTTCTAATAGTACGTAGAATTGGTATCCCACCTGCAACACTAGCATCATACATTAAATCGCATTTATTTTTTGCAGCAATAGAAATTAACTCCGAACCATACGTCGCCATTAAGTCTTTATTAGCAGTGACCACATTTTTACCAGACTTTAATGCCTCTGTAATATATTCTTTAGTGGGGTGCAGCCCTCCGATTAGTTCAACAACAATCTTAATCTCAGAATCATTTAAGATATCGGTAAAATCAGTGGTCAATTCAACTGTATCAGCCATATTTTTGTGTTTTTCAATATTACGTACAAGTGCTTTTTTAATAATAATTTCTTCTCCACTTGTTTGTTTAATCTTTTTTTGATTATCTTTAATAATCTTCAATACTCCTGAGCCGACAGTGCCTAACCCAAGTAATGCGATTTTGATTGCCATTTTAGTCTACCCTCTTTTTAATGATTTTCTTATTTTTATGATTGTAACACAAGGCAAAAACAAGTTACAATAATAAATATATTTAGCATTTCCGACTCAGATAGGGAGATTTTTTATGAAATATCGTAGTACTAGAGGTTCAAAAGATAATACACTTAATTCACCATCTGCTATTATTCAAGGCTTAGCCCCAGACGGTGGTCTTTATGTACCTCTTAATTTTCCAGAACCTAATTTTAAACTTGAAGATCTACCAAAATTATCTTATAAGCAAATTGCCGCAATGGTTATTGCTTTATTTTTCAATGACTTTTCAAAAGAACAAATTATATCATCAGTAACTAATGCATATAACAAACAATGGGATGATCGCAGTATTGTTCCAATCGAAAAGCACAATGGTAACTTCTATATGGAGCTTTTTCATGGACCTACTTTAGCCTTTAAAGATATCGCTTTACAAATGTTGCCACAACTTATGACCCGAGCAGTTCAAATCGAAAAAATTAATCGTGATATTATCATCTTAACTGCCACATCAGGTGACACTGGAACAGCTTCAATGCGTGGTTTTGCTAACCAAAAAGGCACCGATGTAATTGTCTTTTATCCTGAAGGCGGTGTAAGCCCTGTTCAGCTTAAACAAATGCTTAGTCAACGTGGTAAAAATCTACAAGCTTTTGCTATCAAAGGTAATTTTGACGATGCCCAAACTGAAGTTAAAAAGATTTTTAATGATAAAGCATTTAGAGAGCGTTTAAAACAAAATGGATATCAATTTTCATCTGCAAATTCTATGAATATTGGTCGTCTTATTCCACAAATTTCTTATTATCTTTATACATATGGTCAATTAGTTCGGCGTAAAGAAATCAATTTAGGTGATAAAGTTAACTTTTCTGTTCCTACTGGTAATTTCGGGGATATTTTGGCTGGTTACTATGCTAAAAAGCTTGGCTTACCAATTAACAAATTGATCTGCGCTTCAAATGAAAACAATGTTTTAACCGACTTTTTTGAAACTGGTGAATATGATAAACGTCGTAAATTCCATTTAACTAACGCACCAGCAATGGATATTTTAGTATCTAGCAATTTAGAGCGTCTTTTATTTGATCTATACGATGAAAATGATAAACAAATTGCTAGCTTAATGAATCAGCTTACTCAACGTGGTCATTATCAAGTTAATGAAGACGTTTTAAATGAATTACACCAAATTTTTGCAGCAGATTTTGCTAATGAGAATCAAGTTAAAGAAGAAATTAAGCGTGTATACAATTATGATCGCTATGTAATTGATCCTCACACTGCTATTGGTTCATATGTCGCTCAACAATATAAGCAAAAAACCAATGATGTTACTCCAATGATCATTGTTTCCACTGCTAGTCCATATAAATTCCCTGAAACTGTTTATGAAGCAATTACAGGGCGAGATTGTCCGCAAAGTGGTGTTGCTGCTATTAAAAAACTTCACGAAGAACTAGGTGGTCAACTTTCAATTGGCGTTAGAGCTTTATTTGATCACGAAGCACATATGGAAAAAATTATTAATCCTGAAAATATGGAAGCAGCTATTAGTTCCATTTTGAATTTAAAATAAATTTGAAAGGAAAACTATGAAAGTAGTTAAATTTGGTGGCTCATCTTTAGCCACAGGTAATAACGTTAACAAAGCATTAAATATCATCAAAAATGATAGTAGTAGACAAGTAATCGTGGTTTCTGCCCCTGGTAAAAGAACAGATGATGATATTAAAGTAACTGATTTATTGATTACTTATGCTTACACTAGTTTAAGAAGTAATAACTATGACGATATTGTAGAAAAGATTTTTAAACGATATGAATTGATTGCTCAATATTTCGATTTACCCGAAAGCGACTTAACCGAAATTAAGCGTCTACTTTTGACCTTACCTACTTACGATTATCCAAACGCGGATTATCGCATGGCTACATTCAAGGCACATGGTGAGCGCTTAAATGCTATTTTAATTGCTAAAATTTTAAATCACCAAGGAATTAAGACACGCTACTTAGAGCCAAAAGATGTAGGTCTGATTGTCACAGGGACACCTAATAATGCAGAAGTTAACCCCGAAACATATGTTAATTTAAAGCGGATTAATTTGAAGAATAATGAAAAAATCATCTTTCCAGGTTTTTATGGTATTACACCATCTGGTCATATTGCCACATTTTCACGTGGAGGCTCTGACATTACTGGCGCAATTTTAGCTAGAGGCTTTGATGCTGAATTATATGAAAACTTCACTGACGTTGATGCTATCTTTTCCGCCAATCCTAATATAGTAACTAACCCCGCTCCTATTAAAAAGATGACTTATCAAGAAATGCGTGAGCTTTCCTATGCTGGATTTTCTGTTTTTCATGATGAAGCACTTATCCCTGCTATTCAAGGAGAAATCCCAGTTAACGTTAAAAATACTAACGATCCTGAAAAACCTGGTACATTAATCGTTCCAGAAGATGGATTTATTCCTAAACATACGATTACGGGTATTGCAGGTGGAAAAAATTTCGCAGCTCTTTATCTTAGAAAATACATGTTAAATAAAGGGGCTGGATTCACCTTAAAATTAATGGAAATATTTGATCGACACCATGTATCTTATGAACATATGCCATCTGGGATTGATGATCTAACTATTATCTTTAAAAAAGACGCATTAAGTGATCAACTAATTGATGTAATTTGTAATGAAATTCAAACTAGTTTGAATCCTGATCAAATGCAATGGATTGATGATTATGCAATTACTATGGTGGTTGGTGAAGGGATGAAAGATAAACTCACACTTTGTGCAAGTATTCTCTACCCTCTTGGTGAAAAGAATATTTCTATCCAAATGATTAACCAAGGTGCCTCACAGATTTCCATCATGATCGGTACAAGACGCCAGGATGAAGAAGAAGTTATTAAGACAATTTATCAAAACTTCATCGGAAATAGATAGCTTTACATAATCTAAATAATGTAAGAAGGGAATGAAGAAATAAAAATTCTTCATCCCTTTTTTAGATTAAATATGCTCTTTCTTAACCAATAACTTAGCTTTAACATATAAATTCTTAATATTTAATCGATATACTTACGGCATCCTCAATGAAAGGAATGAGATTACTGATTAAACTTCTCCTATCTATTATATTAATTTTATTACTCGGCCTTATGGCTATTAGTTCTGTTTTAATTAAAGTTCCTGCTCCAGTTAAAATAAGGAAAACAAGCAGTAACTATACCAATCCTAATAATTATTAGCCGATTTTCACTTTACATAATTTTAATTATGCAAAAAGATGTTACTTTTTAATCAGTAACATCTTTTTTTGGATTAATCAAAATAAGCACGTGTATAATCAACTTCTCCCACTGAATGCCATAAAACTCCTCTTAAGTTTTTTCTTACTAGATGACTTTCAGTCATATTATAAAGCGGTACAACGGCAGCATCTTTAGTTAATTGGTTCTGTGCATTACGCATATTTTGCCAATAATTATCAATTTCTTCTGCACTTTTACTTTTAGCTGCTTTTACATACTTATCATAATTAACACTACTATATTTACCATAATTTTGAGAATTATTAGTTTGCAAGATATCTAAATCACTCATTGGATCTGAATAGTCCGCAAGCCATAAGCTTAAATGCATATCAAAATTACCACGTGCAATATTATCCTGTGAATTTTTAGCAGGAACTGCATGAACTTCTACATTAACATTTTTAAGTTTTGTTTCTACCTGTGATTGAACAAACTGTGCGATATTTTTATTAATTGTCTGATCATCAGTATAATAAGTTAAATTAATATTCTTTTTTCCTTCTTCTTTTAAGCCTTCATTCCATAACTTCTGTGCTTTAGTCACATTATGAGTTTCTTCTGGTTTCATTTCTTTAGCAAAATCAACACCTGTACTTTGATCTTCAGCAAGAGTTGGTGCTACAAAAGTATCAGCTGCAGTTGAACCATCTGCTAGAACCTTTCGTGCAAGCTGTTTTTTATCCAATACTAAATTAAGCGCTTGACGCATTTTTACGTTAGAAAATGGTCGATTTTTGCGCATATTAAGCTGTAAATAATAAACTCCCGCTCTATGTAAATGCATTAAATTTTTATTATTTTGCATCCCTTGAGCAGTAGTGCCCGTAATTTGTGCATCATCCAAATTGCCCTGCTGAAATAATTGATGGGCAGTATTAGCATCTTTAACTACTTGCATTTTAATGTGTTTCAAGTGAATTGCTTTTTGATCGTAATAATTTTTATTTCTATCTAATCTCCAAGATAAATTACTACCTGTCCACCCGTCTACTTTAAATGGACCATCATAATACATTTTGCTAGAATCTGTACCATACTTGTCTCCAAATTTCTTTAAAGCTGCTTGACTTTGAGGGAAAAATGCTGGCAAAACCATCATTCTATCAAAATATGGCATTGGATATTCTAAATCAACTTGTAATGTATGTTTATTTAATGCATGTACCCCCAGCTTATTAACTGACATTTTTCCTGCAGTAATGTCAGTGGCATTTTTAACTCCAGTAAAGATATAAGCATACCCTGAACGTGAATTTGGACTAACAGATCTACGCCAAGAAACCACAAAATCTTGGGCTGTTACTGGATCACCATTCGACCATTTAGCATCCTTTCTTAGATTATACGTATAACGCTTACCATGATTAGTCGGTTTTACCACACTAGTCGCTAAAGCTGGTACTGGATTGCCCTTATGATTTGCCCTATAAAGACCTTCCATTGAATTTTCCAAAACATTCCATTGATGAATGTTCGCTTCATTTGAATGATCCAATGACATAATCTCTCCATCTTGCATAAGACGAAGTGTTTGTTCTTGATCACCTTGATCTGCAGAATCGCGTCCACATGCTGGCAAAACTAAAATTGATAAAGTGGCGGTGGCTAACAATAATCCCTTTTTTAAATTCATTATTCTCTTCCTTCTAAAATTTTATTTAGATGAACTATTAACTTACAAATCTTATCTCCCACTAAATATTTGTATTAGTCATCCTTTTAAGTAGTTACAATATTCTTCAGCTATTAATTCAAAGGAGGATCCAAACCCGAATAACAAATAGCTATATTTTCGATCAATAATTGCATTTAATATATCCTTTCTCTTTATTAAGAAAACAATTGAACAAACTATTGATAGAAAATAAAAACGCCCCACTAGATCGAATTCGATCTAATAGGGCGTTTAACGCGGTACCACCTATTTTTTGCTAATTAAAAAAACTAGCCTTTTACGTGCGGCTCTAAAAAGAGCGATACGTTGCCGCTATATAGGGCGGACCCTGAAATTACTGTTATCGCAACTCCCGCTCAAAGGTGATTTTCGGCAAAATCAGAATTATTCCTTTTCACCAACCCGGAACTCTCTGAAAATTCTGATTAGACTTACTTTCCTCATCAAAGCTGTTCTTTTTTCTTGTTGAAGGATATACTACGCTGTTAAAAATAAAAGTCAATGAACGTTCAAGGATTTAGCTATTCAGTTCTAAGAAAGATTTAAACCAAACATTTGAGATATCTATATTCAAAAAAATTTAATTAAATTTTTTACTAGATTATTTAGTAAATGTGTTAATTACTACCTTAGTCTCTAAATCTAGTATATTTTGCTTTCCAATCATAGAGCTTAATTCTTACCCAAAACGAATAGATTCCTAATGTGATAATTGATAATAATAACCATTTAATCCAATTTCCCAATAAACTCCAAGCACTACCAAAAAACTCTAATCTTCTTCCCTCAATCACAGTATGGTTAATTCTCCAGCCATACATCATACAGATTGCCCACGGATAACAAATTCCTAATGTGAATACAGTGACTAAAGTACCTAAAATAGTCCAACCAATTAATGATAATAATCCCCCATCAAAGAAGGAGTTTCTTCCATGTTTTATTTTCATTACTTTTTCCTTTCAAAAATCATCCTTAATACAAGTATAGTCTTAAAGAATATCCATTGACTATCAATTTTAATAAGCATAAAGTTAATGTGAAATATATATTTTTTATCAATGAGGATTTTACTTATGGAAGAAAATACTAAAAATATGCTTGCTGGAAGGCCTTATCGTCCAGGAACACCAGAATTACATCAAATTTCTAGATTGGCTCACCGACTTTGTCGTGACTATAATTTACTAGCAGACACTGATAAAGAAGAACGAAAAGCAATTATTAATCGCCTATTTCCCGATCATCAAGAAGGTATTTACTTACAAGGTCCTATTAATGTAGATTATGGCCGTTTTACTACTCTAGGTAAGAACTTTTATGCTAACTTTAATCTAACCATTTTAGACACTTGCCCTGTAAAAATCGGTGATAATGTTATGTGTGGACCTAACGTTAATATTCTTACTCCACTTCATCCGCTACTTCCCAGTCAACGCAATTCTCGCGTATTAGAAGATGGCACTGTAGGCGATTATGAATATGGTGCTCCTATTACAATTGGTGATAATTGTTGGCTAGCTGGAAACGTAACCATTTGTGCTGGTGTGACTATTGGTAATAGATGCGTAATTGGAGCTGGCGCTGTAGTTACTAGAGATGTTCCTGATAACTCACTTGTTGTGGGGGTTCCAGGACGTGTTATTAGAAAAATAACAAAAGAAGATCGTTTAAAGAACTGGCCATATTAAAAATACTAATAATATGAAAATAAGACTATCAAAACCAATTGATAGTCTTATTTTGTGGCTCTATAATTTTTCCTGTTGATGACTTATCTATATGATAAGCTGTTAACAGGTTTTTTATTGCATTAAAAAAGGAGGACATAGTCCTCTTTAATAA
>SKEM01000078.1_pt1 | contig 75907 bp, 91 predicted proteins | sample 4826731 | NCBI WGS metagenome assembly SKEM01 (sample SAMN11008809, study PRJNA524170) | human gut metagenome | biome: Human fecal sample; material: Feces; isolation source: fecal sample from pouch patient p37 | host: Homo sapiens | place: Israel: Tel-Aviv | collected 2015-07-27 | reverse complement strand
TAATATTTAACTGTTTTACATCTTCAAACTGTGGCACTGTTGGCCATTGCTTCATCAATATCTTTTTTGGGAAATCGGCGTTCTCACAGAAGGCGACTGTTTCGATCCCTGCCCATTCTGCCGCTAGGTCAAGGCCGCCGATCCCCGAGAAAAGAGATAATGCTCTCATTGGCTTGCCTCCATTTCCTACATGATTGGCGTGGTTACCGGAACTATTCGTCCATTTCATTAATAATTTTTACAACTTCTGACTTAGCGGATTTACTTAATCTGTAAAAAATAATCTGATTTCTGTTTCTAAATTTCATGTTTGCATATTCTCTTCCAAGCGCTATGCCTAAAATGAATAGAATAATGGTCCATGTCATTCGCCGTCCTCCTTAGCCTTCCTACTTGGTAGGTTCCAAATAACCTTCAAGATACTCTATCGTCCTTTTGATCTCTTTAACTTTGTTTTTAATGACTTCCTGCACATCAATTTCACTATTAAATGTGTTTCTGTTTGCCCAAATCATTTCAAGATGAACGGCTTGCTTTTGGATTTCACTAGCATGCCCAACAATGTAATTCAGCTGATACTGGGAGTACCCCAGCGGATATTTTTCTTTGAAACCGGCCGCCCATGCTTCTAATGTTCCTTTGCTCATTTCAAAACCTCCTTGATTGTGGTCGTTACAGTAATTCTTTAATGAACGTCAGCCAATGTGTTTTACTTCGTTTATTTCCAAATAATGGTTCATATGGTGCAATCGCTACTCTAATGTCGTGTAGCTTGATCTGATCCTCATTCCACTTGAAAATTAAAGTGCCATTTGGCCTCAATACTCGCATGCATTCAAAGAAACCTGATCGAATATCAAATTCCCATGAATCTTTATCTAACTTGCCGTACTTTTTGGCCAACCATGAATTTTCGCCGGCATTAATCAAATGCGGTGGATCAAATACGACTAAATCAAACTCATTATCTTCAAAGGGCATATCACGAAAATCTGCAACCACATCTGGATTAACATTAATAACGTGTCCTGTTGGTAATTCTTCGTAATACTCCCGGCAATCCATAAAAGTTACATCTGGATTTTCTTTATCAAACCAAAACATTCGACTGCCGCAACAGGCATCTAAGATTTTTGGCATTTGAAACCTCCTTTGTATCCTCCATTTGTGGAACTATTCATTCTCAAATCCGATCCCATCGTCCATTAGTTCGTCTACTACGTTCCCTAATATCCTGACACCTTTAATTTCTTCAAACTGATTTTCTTCTGCGAATACTTTCTTTGCATTTTCCTCTGATGTTGCTACAACCGCTTTGACCCAAGTCATTTTGTTATCTTTTTTACTAAAAGTCACTTGATAAATTGACCGCAAGATGGTCACCTTCTTTCTACTTGATAGCCCCAGTTAGCGGAGCTTTTCTAAATCAGTCGACTTCACGAAGGAGCCGTTGATCATTTCTCCTGTCCGATTCTTTATTTCGTCATATGCACAATTTACGCACTCATATAGGTTCATGTCATTCTGCATTGCTAAGATGATCAATGTCACGACTGTATCGCCAATTCCGTCACGCAAAGAAGCGCGGTCACTACGAACGATCGCCGCAGCAACCTCGCCAAGTTCTTCCATCACTTTCAACATTTGCTTGCTAGAATCAGCAGTGTCTAATTCTTTGTCTTTAGCCCATTGCTCAATTTTTTCAATCAGTTCATTCAAAATACTGTTCTCCTTTTACGCTACATATTTTTCGTGTTCTAGTTTCAAGTCTGATCCCGACGTGTCGATGTATTGAAGCGTTGTGTCCACATCTGTGTGTCCGAGAAATCGCCGCACATCGTTCAAGCTCATTCCTCTTTTCAGTGCTAAGGTTGCGGCAGTTCTCCGAAACTTATGTGGATGAACATGCGTCACGCCAGCACGTTTTCCAATTTCTTTGACCATCTTCTGAATACCGTTGCTAGTCATAGCTGTTCCCACTCCGTGTAATCCACACAGGATAGGTCCTTCTGAATGCGGCTTTATCACAAGATAATTATCAATAGCCACTTTGGCACGCGCATTGACGAAAACAACCCTTTCCTTGTTGCCTTTTCCGATCACAGTGATGGTTCCCCGTTGCTGATCATAGTTTTCCATCGTCAACATAGTCAGCTCTGTAACTCGGCAGCCTGTCGATAACAAGAGTTCGAATGTTGCTTTCTCTTTCGGCTTCCGACAAGCATTTCGCATCAGTTCTACTTCGACTGGCGTAAAGGCTTTTTTTAGTCGTTTTTCGACTTTGATCTTCTCAACCCTTCGTCCGGGATCCCTGCTAATGTATTCTTCTTCAAAGAGCCATTTAAAGAATCGACAGATTGCACCGCGTTCTCTATCTAAAGTTGCTGATGATAGATGATCATTCATTTCTCTATTCGCAATGTAAAGACGTATATCATTCGTGGTCACATCGTTAAATGATACTCGTACCCATCGATTAAATTTATCTATCGTTCGCATCGCCAGATTGATCGTTCCAGGCGAAAGACCGCGAAGTTTCATACTCACAAAATATTGCTTGTATGCGGCAATGTCAGAAGTTTCATCGTAGATGATCACATCTCGACATTCTTCTTCGAGTCGTAATTTTTCTAGGTTGATTGTTAAAACAATTTTCAGTTTTCTAAGTTGCTTTGCTTCAAGTTCGGGCTCCATGTTCCTGACAACAGCATTAATAAATTGCTCTTTCAATTCCATGATTACCACCCTTTCAAAGGTCAGCTCACATACATATCAAATTGTTTTTCAACTTCTTCACGTATAATTTCCATAGGTTTTGAAATGTTAACAAACCATTCATTCGCTGCTAGTATTTCACTGATAATTTGTTCTTTCGGTGTTTGATTCGAATATTCTTTTGGCATCGCCTGAACAAATATCCTTACTTGACGATCAATTCTTTTCCGTTCCCACATTTTCATGTTCATACCTCCAGATATCGATATGACTTCCCAAATCTATCAGTTCCGTTGTTCCTTGCTAGATTTCGAATGGTTACTGGTGACAAAGTGGATCGCTGTCCTAATTCATCCTCAGTTCCAACCAGTACAATCCGGTTATTGAAACTCACTTCAATTTTTTTCTTTGGATGTTTTGGCAATTCTCGCCATATTTTATTGCCGAGTTTTTCTGCTTCACGTTTGATATCTTCGTCATACCAGTAATTTGGATGAGCCATCAACATTCGAAATCGTTCTTTGTCAGTCATTGTCACGTAATCTCAACTCCCTTACACGGTCCACGCCGCTCTCAGTCATTCGAATGGTTCTCACTGCTCCCGGTTCGATATTTAACAAGTTCATGGCTTTCAATTGCCATAAATATGAACTGACTGATGATGTTGAGGGGATGCCTGTATTTTTTGATATCTGACGAATCGTTGGTGGATATCCCTTTTTCGTAATAAAGTCATCAATGAATAGCAACACTATTTCTAACCGCTGCCGCTTTATCTGTCTCATTCTCGAACCTCTTTTCTTTTGGATATAGGCATATTAAAGGGATAGTGAACGAATCTGCCGCTTTGTTTTTTTGCCAGTTCAATTACAATTCCCAGTTCGCTGGCGACAATCTTCGCTTTCAGCCGAAAATCTTTCGTTTCCATGCCTTTGACATCAACAAGTCGAACAAGCTTTCCTTGATCGTAGAACGCATAATCGGCCACATACTGTGTTTTTTTGATTGTCCATGGATTGATTTTCAGCGTTGGAAGAATATCCAATCATTCCTGAAGTTTTAGTTCATATTCATGTTTTCTTGCATACGCAACGGCGATTGGATAATAATCCGCCTCAGCAATCGAATCAAACCAACGATCATAGCGATATACTTTTTTGTTACCGTATTTCGATCTTGATTGATACCTCATGCAGACACCTCAACATTCATTCGACTCGTGAGAAATGTGAGATAGTAATCGGCATTCGTCTTGCTGTAATCTACTTGTTTAGTGACGTATCGAAGAATATAGCAAGTGATCATTAGGCAGAAGCGGTGTTCGATTTCTTCATGAGAACAATCAAATCGAACCATCTTTCTTAAACATTCATAATACGAACGTAATAATTCTTTCTCATCCTCGTTGCTCGTTGTTTCGCCTAATTTGCTAATGATTTCGAGAAATCGCATCTTCCATACCTCGCTTTACTATTTCTTTTCTTAGTATTTCTATTTCCGTTTCAGTAATCCCTCGGCTACCATACTTCTCAGCAAAATAGTCTAGAGAAGCATTCCCACTCATCATTTCTGCCCACCAGTGATCCCATAGTCTTTTGGCGTTCCATTCATTGCTCCGTTTTTGAGTATTCGAGTTTCGGGAATAATGTCCGTTTAAGTGATTTCTTGCTTTTTCAACAGTGTCTATTTTATTTTCTCCCCAACTCTTCAGTATCCTGTCCAAATAATTGTAATTGCGTGCTCCATGCTTAAGCATGTCATCAATCGCAAGAATCACAATTTCATCTTGGCCATCAAAATCATTTACCCAATGCTGAATGGATTGAGTAATGAATGGTGCTTCTGCTGGATTTACTTGATTGAGCCAATAACGCACAGCACTCTCTTCTGAATCTTTAGTATTACTAGATACAGAAGCATTAATATTATTTACTTTAGTTTTGTTTCCTTTACTTTGGGGATTAATGTTCACATTAACTCCTTCTGCTTGAGAGTTATTGTTAGCATTAATCAGATATTTAAGTGGTTTTGTCGGTTTCCTTCTTTTTGTCGCTTCAAGATATCTCGCTTGGATGTTTTCGCTTGTCAAGACCTTAGCCGAGTTAAACAGGTCCTCATCAAAGAATCCCCATGTAACTAAGCGGATGACTATTTGCTCTAACAATTCCTTACTTACTCCAGGCAGGCGTTTTAAAAGTGTTGCTCTCGTTAAGTCATTCCATACAACGAAGTATCCCTTTTTGTATACCGCGCATAACAGCTTGATTACCGCTAACTCACCTTTAATGCCAAACTCCCCAGCAATAGCTTCTATCTTTTCATCTTCAAAAATGTCAACATCAAGAGGGAAATAATCAAGACCGCTCTTTGTTGGTCTTGCCACAGCTTCACCTCCTACTGTAGAAGGGAGAATTATCTCCCTCTAACTAAAATGGAAAATCATCGTCTTTATTTGTTGAATCTTCCTTCTCATCAAAAAGTCCAGTCTGCTCTTTACTTTCTGTTTCATCAGGGGATATTTTTTCTGCTTCCTTACGCTCTGTTTCTATTGGTTCCACCTCGCTCAGTCTTGTTTCTTCTATCAGATCATCGTTTTCATCCAATCTGAATACTTTTTCATCTGATGTAACGGCTGTTTGCATTTCAACAGATAGTATTCCCCATTTAGAAAGCATATTTCGAAGCACAGTTTTAATTGCCATTTGATTGTAGTTATCAACCCATGCACCTGACAGTTTTTCTTTGTCTTTCCCCTTCGCATTCTTGATGCGATGCGACTCAATCTCTTGTTTTGTCCAATAGACTGTTTTTTTGAAACCATTTAACAGTTCGAAGTAACCAACATATCCAATGACTTTATCTGATTTCTTTGCGTTATAATCGAAAGTGAATTCTTCTGTTAATGGATTCCAATCAACGAGTTGGCCTTCATAAACTTCAAGTGCATTCAATGCTTTATACTGCCCTGAGCGTTGAGCTAACTGAATGTAGCCTTTGTACCCAAGTATGAACTGGGCCTCATTGTGAGTAATCCACTTGTTTCCTTTCTTTTCGCTTCGATTAAACGGAACAATATATGCGTAACCAAGATTTTTATCAATTGGCAAATCCATTGTTGCTGCTTTTAGAGCAGAAGCAATAATTGTCATTGGTTCAGCTTTTGCTAAATAATTGTCACCGCCGACTAAAGTCATTAGAGATCCCATGAAAGAATCAGATTTTTCATGAAGAATATCTTGGAATTTCTTCTTCATTGTCGGTGTAGCCATCAAAGACTTAAAACCCAGTGACTGAGCATCAACTTCTTGTGTCTTTTGTTCAGTAAGTTGATTCTTGAGTGTGTCATTTGTTGCCATGTTAGTTAATCTCCTTTACTGCTAATTTTTTATAGCAAGATGTTTTATAAATAGAATGATCATTGGCTACTTCTGGATACTTCTTTTCTAAAAGATCTTTATTAATCGTTTTTCGATTAAATGACTTCCACGAAATTATTGATTTAGGAGTAATAGCAACTACCGCATTTTGTTTTCCTAACTCCGATGTAATCTGATTATCGATTTGTTGAATTTTCTTTTTTATGAAAGCTTCATCATCCTTAAGTTGTTTCTTGGTCTCAATCAGCTCATCAAAGGTACTTGAAAGTGTAATCTCATTTTCGCCTTCTTCTGAATATCGTTCCTTAAGGAAATCGGTAGTTGCATCACTGCCATCTATTGCTGGTTCAATTCCTTTTAAAACATTCACTTCCCAGAATTCAACTAATCGTTCCGTAATCATATCAATCAAGGTTTGATCACGATTGACCTTCTTCCAAATGAAACGTTGACCACCGATTAATACTGCTACATAAGCCCAATCACGATTCAAAACATTCATATAATGTTGTATTTGACACAGGTAACTCATTGGAATCTCGTTACCATCCCACTCTTTGGATAAAAAAGCATTTGCAGTTTTACATTCTAAAATCGCATTTTCTCCAACTACGTCACGATCAATATTTGCACGAAGAAATGGATGTAAGGGATGTTCGAAAACTTGATTCCGTCTTCGAACTTTTTTTCCAGTTCGCTCGGTAAACTCTTTCGCTACAACTTCTTCTAGTACATTGCCCCAATACGCTGGTTCACTGTCCGATTCCTCAATTTCAATTTGACCAGTCTTTTCAAGCCATAGTTGATATGGAGCTTTCCATTTATTCAATCCTAGAATCGTAGCAACATCAGAACCACCAATACCTTTTTGACGATCCATCAACCATTCTGTTCTGGTCATGTCCAGTGTAGATTTACTCATCTTCAACCCACCCTTCCATATTTTCAGGATTATCTTCATCATTGGGTATGTGAACATTCACAAAAATATGACACTCTGGGTCCGCCATTGCGGTATCGTAATCAAACATGTTATAATCCTCCTAGATAAACATTGATTTGGGACTTACTTTTGCTTGCCGGCGAGTAAGTCTTTTTTTATGTCTTTTCATAATCCCATCACCTTTTTACCAATCGTATTTACTCCAAGTAAGACGGGTAAAAGAGTTAATGATATTTGCCAGTAACCGACACAGATCGTTCCGAGCATAGCTCCTGTTAATAAAACTTTTGCAGCTCTATATTCGGATTTCTTTTTTGCTACTTTTAATGGGACTGTTGGTACGTATTCAAAATCATTCCTCATGCTCTCACCTCGTAATTTCTAGAAGTGTTTCGTTCTTTCCACTCCATCGCTAACTCATAAGGTATTCTGCAAACTTCTTTCGTACCTGGTCGGGTCGGTGCTGTTTTCTCCATTGGTAGCGGATCAAAAGACCGATCAGTATATCGCTTAATAGTTCCAATAGAATATCCCCATCGCCGCGCTAACTCAGACCGGCTAATCATTTCTTGTGTCTTTTTACTAGTTGCAATTTTATCGTTTCTAAACTTAACTACATTTTGCTTCTCGATAATCATCTTTAGTCCCCTTTCATGTATTTCTTCGCTACCCAATGAGGCATGCGTTTTTTGAATGCAGTACTCACATTCATTCCTAAAATTTTTAAAATGGAGAATACAATAGATAATTCAACAACAATTTCATCAAGGAATTCCATTACGTACTTTTCAAGATCGGTTTTATCCTCGTTGTTTAAAGGCTCTAATTTTGACTTGATAAGCAATAATTTTGCTTGTTGTCGTCGTTCTTCTCGCTGCTTAGTTTCTTCCTCTTGCAGAAAATCCAATTCAGTTGGCGTTAGTATTTCCGCAATCTTTCCGTCTAGGGCTTTTAACGTACCTAAGTACTTATTACCCACTTGACTAGCGAAAAGGTCATCCCCGACGGCATTGTTAATCTCAACTGCCTTATTTATTGGAACTTCTTGTGCTCCTTTCGTGTAGCCGTTGAATGTAGAAAATGGGATTCCACTTCCACCTGCAGCTTCCTTTTGCGACAAATTATTTCGTACCATCAAACTGTCCAATTCACTTTTCATATTCACTCGCATCATCTCGTCAATACCTCCTTCATATTTCTGAATTTTGATGTTTCTATTTCAAATTGATGATTCATCAATTGAAATCTGACCTAAAAAGATATTCTGTTCGTTTTTGTCATTCCCTTTATTCGTTGAATCAGTAATCGTAGATATTTCATCCAAAAACGAAGCAAACATGTTTACAATTAACTTATGGTTAAAACATTTCGCAAACCATTGAATCCATTTGTCGGTCATCATTTTGACTTTCAATTTCAAACAAGTTATTAATAAACGACTCTGGTTTAGTTTCTAAGTAGGCTTTAGTTAAGTGATCGCCTAAACGTTTAAGTATGAACTCAATTTTTTCTTGTTTTGACATTAGATCACCTCCATAATTTCTAGTTATTTTTGATTGTACAAACAAACTGGTTAATCAATTTGTTCCGTTTTAGTTAACTCCGTTTCCAAAAAAATATCATCTGGTTCTTTACCGAAAACCAAAGCAATTTTTACGGCATTCTCATAAGAAAGCCTTCTTTTACCTTTTTCGATCATCCAGTAAAATTCCTTTGTAAGTCCAGCGGCATCAGCGACCTGTTGAAAAGTTTTTCCATTCTCTTTTCTTATTGTTTCTAAATTTTGCAAAACCATTACCATCCCTCCTTCTAGGTTAACCTGATGTTAACTACAGTATAGTTAACCGCAAGTTAATTGTCAACTATTTTTATACTCATTTAGTTAACTTTTTTCCAATCAATTGAGTTAACTGTTTGTTAACGGTAAAATAATAAAAGAAACGAGGTGTTAACATGGACTTTGGATCTCGATTAAAAGAATTACGAGTTTCAAAAAAACTTACTCAACAACAATTAGGAGATAAGATTCACGTTTCTAAAGTATCAATTTCTGGTTATGAACGTGGTGAACGTAGTCCTGATAGAGAAACTCTCACTTCTCTCGCAGATTTTTTTGATGTATCTACAGACTTTCTGTTAGGACGTGAACCTAAAGACATTAATAATTCTGTTGGTATCGGTGGAGTCATTCCAGAGGACTATTCAATTCCTATTTTAGGTAGGATTGCAGCTTCATCGCCAGCTGGTTTAGTAAGCGATTACGAAGGAGAAATTTTCATACAGCCCTCTACTATAAAAAAGTATGGTAGACACGATATTTTCGCTTTACGAGTTTTAGGCGATTCAATGAATCGAATCATTCCTGATGGCGCAATCGCAGTAATCAGAAAAAGTTGCGATTGGGAAGATGGAGATATCTGCGCTGTAACAATTAATGGAGATGACGCAACTCTCAAACAAGTTCATAAAACAAACCGTGGAATTAGATTTTCACCATTAACTTACTCACGTTTCCACACACCATGGGAATATATTAAAGATGAGGACGATGTTGACGTTATCATCCATGGAGTTTTTTTATATGGCATAATACCAACTGATAAAATGTAGAATGGAGTGTTAAATATGGAAATGGAAAAATTTAAAGATGATTTAAAACAATTGGGAAAGCGCGTAATAAAGCTAAAAGACAATATTGGTACGGAAGAAGCAACTAAAACTTCACTCATTATGCCTTTTTTTGCAGCGTTGGGCTATGATCTATTCGATCCCACTGAATTTGTTCCAGAGTTCACTGCAGACGTGGGTATTAAAAAAGGTGAAAAAGTCGATTATGCTATTGTTATCGATAGTAAGCCTACTATTCTAATTGAAGCGAAGTCAATTAATGAAAAATTAACAAAACATGATTCACAACTTTTTAGATACTTTGGGACTACAGAATCTAAATTCGGGATCTTAACGAATGGTCAAGAATACAAATTTTTTACTGATCTAGATGAACCTAATAAAATGGATTTAGCACCCTTCCTTACAATAGATATAACAAATATTAAAGACAACCAAGTTCCTGAGTTAGCTAAGTTTCATAAGGAAAATTTTGATGTTGACAAGATTACTAGTTCTGCCGCTGAGCTTAAATACTTGAGTCGTTTAAAGGATTATTTATCGTCTGAGCTTGACAATCCTAATGATGAGTTTATTAAGTTCCTTCTTGGTGAAATTTATGATGGGATGAAAACAAAACAGATCATTGATAAATTTAAACCAATTATAAAAAAAGGACTCAATCAGTTTATCTCTGAAAAGGTAAATGATAAATTAAGCGCTGCATTAAAATCATCAGTCTCAGTAGATGAATTAGATACTAAATCAGAATCAAATACTACAGAAATTGACGAACCTGAAGTTATTACAACACCTGAAGAACTAGAGTCATATACTATTGTCAAGGTGGTTTTAAAAGATGTAATTCCTCTTGATCGTTTATTCTATCGTGATAATCGCAGTTACTTCAATATCTTATTAGATGATAATATTCGCAAGTGGATTCTAAGAGTACGATTCAATACTAATGGTATGAAGATTGAATTAAATGATGAAAAACACTCTGTGTTTGAATTATCTCAACCGATGGATATTAATAATTACGCCAAAGAAATAATCACAATTGTAAATAGATTTAATCAGAAGTAGAAAAGAGTGGGTTTTTATGGTTGATTGGAAAGATTTAGGAAAAAGAACCTTCGATGCAACGAAAGATATCACAGAAAAGACAGTCGACTCATTTCAAGAATGGAAAGATGATCCTGAACGAATTGCTAAAGTTGAAACGAAAAAGGCTACAAAGAAAGCACAGAAAAAAATTGAGAAAGCTGAAAAAATGCAGAAAAAGGAAATCAAAAGAGGAAAAAGCGAACCGGATCATGATTATTATTTTACTGAGAAAACATTTGAACCTTTCTCTTCTAAAGGCGTAGTTGAAGAATCGACATATAAAAAGATTAAAAGAGTAAAGCTTTCGAAAATCACTCAAGAAAAACCTAATAGAATTTCTATAAAACAAGGTAGAAAAAAAATTGATTTTTTATTGGAAAAAATTGAATTCTCCGACAAAAAAAATTCAACTGGTGGCGCATTACTCGGTGCTGCAATTGCTGGAACTGCTGGTGCTGTTATTGGTAGCTCGATGAACTCAAGTAAAGTCTATGCAAACTTATACGTCCGTCCATTAGATGAAAAAGGAGTGCTACATGTAATTCGTTTTTATGCTGACAATAAAGAAGCTGCTCAACTCTTAAGACTTCAGGCAACGGAGGATTAAAATGAAAAAACTAACAATCGCATGCATAATCTGCTCTACCCTGCTCTTCTCGGCGTGTTCGACTGATAAGAAAACGGATACGACTGATTCGACATCCAAGCAAAAAATTGAGGCTAGAAAAACCGAGGATTCTAAGAAAAAGAAAGCTGCTGAGGAAAAGAAAGTCGCTGAGGAAGCAGAAAAGAAGAAACAAGATGAAATTACTAAAAAGGTTTCTGAAGCAGATACTGCCATGAAAGCTGCTGAAACAAATCCAACTGACGAAACTGTTGAAGCAGCAAAGAAATCAGTTGAAGCAATACCAGGTGGTAATAACGAATTGCAAAAAAGACTTGAAGCAGTTACAGCAAAACTAGCAACAATAAAACAACAGGCAACCGTGCAAGCTCAACAACAAAGTCCTGTTCAAAATGATGCAGACGGTAACGGAATACCTGATGATTCTCCTTATAACAACACAACACCTGAAGAACGTGCTAGAGGTGCTCAAATGGAAGCTGATGCTCAAACTCGATATTGGGAAGCATATAATAATGGTTCGAATCCTGATGATGCTCTTGCTTATGCAGATGGTAGATCTGATAATTACAATCAACAACAAAACGATGCAGTCGCTCAGGTTGATCAGTATCGATCTGACTTCAAAGCACAGAATGGACGCGAACCTACATCAGGTGAAATTCAGAGTCAATGGTTACAGGAACAAGGTATTCAGTAAAGGAGAATGATTGCGATCTTGGATTGGTCAAACAAAGTATACGGTGAGTTAAGCGAGTTCGAAATATTTAAAGCTGATAAGTTGATAAAACAAGCTCTAGATAGCACGCACAATTATAAGGGCGAAGTTCCGAATGAACATGATAGAATGGTCATTCGCGATATGATTAGAAATAATCTTACCTTATTGAATTGAGCCAGTAATAACTAGCAGCTCTTCTCCCCCATCGCTGGCGATCTTATATAACTGGTGACTACTTCTACCTGCCATAATTGGGAGTTGAAATGAATTTTTTTGGAGGATGCAAATGGCAACTTTGTTAGTGTTAGTAGGATTTTTTGGATTTATTTTTGGTGTAGTAAGATTAATTAGAGCGTTTATCAAGAAATCACCTAAGAAGCCTGAACTTTTAATTATTCTTGGTACTGTTATTGTATTTTTTGCTGGTGGATCTCTCTTAGAACCATCTGAACAAAAGTCAGCAGAAACAACCATAAGCAGCACACAGCAAAGTAAAATTAAAAGTAAAACTGCTTCAACCTCTAGTGAAACAAAGAAAGAACAAAACAAAACTTCGGATGAAAAGAATAAGCAAAAACAAGCTCTTATCTCATTTAATGATCGTGTAAAGCAAGATAATAGTAATCTTGCAAATATGGAATACAATGGCACGCAAACGATTGAAGTTAATGATAATAATCCAACTTTTTCGGAAGATGATTTATCTTTGGCCAATAAAGCTTGGGAAAAATACGGGAACCTTGATCAACTAAACCGTGCTACTTCTGCCGAAGCTATGCTGAATCAATCATTGATGCCTACAGCTAAACGTGGAGATATTTCTAATGTCAAACCTACTGGCTGGCATAATAAGAAAATTGGTAAAGGATATCTCTATAATCGATCTCATTTGATTGGCTATACCCTTTCTGGCGAGAACGATAACTGGAAGAATCTGATCACAGGAACAGCACAGTTAAATAATCCAGAAATGCTTCGTTATGAAATGGATATAAAATATTATCTGGAGAAGAGTAAAGATAACTATGTACGGTACTCAGTAACTCCTGTATTTCGTGGTGATGAGTTACTCGCTCGTGGCGTTCATTTAATGGCTCAATCAATAAAATCTGATGACATCAAATTTAATGTTTATATCTTCAATGTACAAGATGATGTAACTTTGAATTATTCAGATGGAACAAGCCAAACTAAAAGCGAGATTCTGGCTGCTCAACAAAAAGAAGAAGAAAGAAAGAATGCTGAAATCAAAGCTCAACAAGCTGCTGAAAAACAACAGCGAATTGAAGCACAAAAGCAAGCTGAGGCAGCTCAAAACGCAGCAAATGAACAACAAGCAGCCGCTACTCAAACAAATGGTCCAGAGTACATTGATGCTAATGGAAATGGATTAATCAAAGGTTCCAACAATGGAATATATCACGTTCCAGGTAGCAGGTATTACGACAAAACAACTAACCCAGCAGCTTGGTTTAAAACTGTTGACGAAGCTGAAAGAGCTGGATATCGAGCACCGAGAAATTAGATCTACCCTCCCCATCTGGCGCCGCCGGTTCGATTCCGGCTTGGGGAATAAAAAACAAATTTTTTGGGAGGTAAATATGTCGAACGCATCTGAAGATCCAAAAATAATATCTTTCATTAATATGAAAGGCGGTGTTGGTAAAACAACTCTTTGTAAGGAAGTTGGATATCACTTAGCAAAAATCAGAAAGAAAAGAGTTTTATTGATTGATACCGATCCACAAGCTAATTTAACTCAATCATTTTTTAAAAAGTTTCATTTAAAACAACCTGGTTCAATGTTAGAAGGTGAAGACTCTTTTGAAGAATCTTCAGCAAGTATCAATAATCTCTTCAAGAGTGATGGTATAGACCCTTCAAAAAAACTAGTAATAAGAAATCTAGATGAACAATTATCAATTATCCCTGGTGATCTAAATACTGTTTTTATGTCTAGAAATACTGATTCCTCAACTATGAATCAGTCTATTTACAATTTTCTTTTTATGAATTCTAGTTTTGAAAAATCTGAATACGATTATATTTTGCTGGATTGTCCACCGACATACTCTGAATACACAATCTCTGCCATCTTAGCTAGTACACATTACATCATTCCAGTTAAACCTGACAATTATTCAGTTCTTGGAATACAGATGCTAGAAAAAGTGATTCAGGATATAAAGAAGAAAAATCCTATTTACTTTAAAGAAAAACCAATAAAGAATATTGGTATAATTTTTACGGATTTGCCCCTAAGGGTTGCAACTGGACAGGCAGAAACGATAAAATTGATCAAAGAAACTAAAAAACTGGAACCTTTTTACTTTTTCCAATCACATTTTTTAAAAAATAATGGCTTTTTCAAAAAGCTTGATTACTTTGTTGACGCCAGAAACAGTGAAAAGTCAAAGGAAAATCTTTATGCATTAGTTTCTGAATTAATAGGGAGGTTATAAAATGCAACCCAATACTCAGTTAGAAGTTTACTTATCAAAGATTAACAAACGTACTCCAATTGAAGAAATGAAATTTACTCTTTATGGTTGTGCCACAATTTTCTTTTTATCAAAGCAATTGTTTCCACTCAATAAAGATATACAGATTTTTATCAATAGTTTTAAACTCAATCCAGTAGAAAAAAATTATGGTGATTATCTTTACAAAAGCAGAACCTTGCTTTTATCTAGGATAATTCGTGATATTAAAGTTTCAGAAGTAGAAAGATTGACATTATATATTAATGCAATGAAAGCATTAGTATTCTCTGATAGTTATAATTATAAAGAAACAACTGATAAGGATACAAAGAAGAATTACTTCGATGAACTATTTAATCAATTTGGAGGATAGTATGAAAATAGATAATGAAAAATACATGAACTATTTAAATTTCGTAAATTCAAACTATCCAAACTCTGATTGGGGGGATTCAAAAAAAGAGAAAACTATTTACATGAACATTTCAAATTCTCTTTCTTGCTTAGATATCTACACTTCCGTAAATCATAAAAAATGTATTCATTCGGATCTTTTAGATGACCTAATAGTTTTGCTCCGACATTATCTTTTTTTATTACCCCTTAAGAATCCTATTTCTTATCATGCGATTATGCGAGCAATTTGTGAAACAATAATGAAAATTATGTACTCATCTATATATCCAAACGAAACTTCCGAGTCTATACGAAAACTAAATTATAGATATTTAAGTGAGACTATTGACTCCGACGTAACCCTAAAAAGCATCGTTGGTGAAAATACTTTAAAAATTAAAAACAGTTATGCAAGTTCTTCAAATCAAATACATTCAAAAACTGGATTCAGTCAATTCAATGCTCCTTACCTTGCAAATTTTTGGAGTTCTTCATTTTTATCAATAGATACAATGAAAAATGATTCTTCAACTATTTATGAGTTTATTTCTAAGAGTATTTATGTTTTGAATAAGTATGATTCAAATGATTTCGGTCATAATCAAAAAAATATACTACTAAACATGATATAGAATCTTAAGCCTCCGGGCTTTTCTTTTAACGAACAAAACGAACATACATTCGTATTCGTTGCTGTTTTATTCGATAGTCTAAGGAAACGTGTGAAAATAATCTTTTTTTGCACGTGTTTTCGAATCGTATACAAAATATTTCGAAAGGAAATGATTTTATGTCACCATATGAATTGAGAGAAAGACTAAAAAAAGAGGTACCAGAAGTAAAGATATACCCTATCCTTACAAAGTTTAGTTACAGTGAGGAAGAATATCAAGAAGAATTGAAAAATCAACTAGATTTAAAAAAAGATATTGAAGCTGGAAATGTGATTTCACGCCCTGTTTATACCTGGCAAGAGAAAGAACTAAAAATGGATAAGTTTTATGAAAAAGGATGGTATAAACCAAAGTTCTATACGCTTCCAAAATCTATGTTCAGGAGTGAAGACTGATGGCTTCAATAAAACCGTATAATTTAAAAAATGGTGAGCTGCGCTACGAAGTATTTATTTCTAACGGAGTGGACCCTGGTACCAAACGTCAAAATAAAATTCATAAGAAAGGCTTCAGATCTTGGGATGAAGCAGATACTTTCGCAAAGATTACCGAAGGAGAAATCGCTAAAGGAAACTATAAAAAAGATGATGTAAAGCATTTGACAATTGAGCACTTTCTAAAGACGTGGATCACTGATTACAAATTAAGTGTTAAGGAAGGTACTAGAATTGTTCATCGGGACAATATTCGGATGTATATAAACCCTTATATTGGAAAACATCGTTTAACTACCTACTCTCGTGCGGATCATCAGAAGTTCATTAATATGCTATTCACACTTAATGGAAAAGGCAGAAGTGAGAAAGGCTTATCTTTTAATACTGTTAAATTAGTAAACGCCACTCTTTCGAATGCTTATAAAAAAGCGATACAGCTTGGATATGTAAGTGAAAACCCAACAGACTTTGTGGAATTTCCCTTACCGCCGAAAAAAGAGAAGATTCCTCCCCACTATACCGCAAGCGAAGTGGATTTATTTTACGAAGCAGCTAAGAAAGAAAAAGAACCATTTTGGTATCCGTTCTTCTTGTTAATCTTTGATTGTGGATTAAGAAAAGCAGAAGTGATGGCATTAAGATGGTCAGATTTTAATTTCGAAAAGAATTTTGTTGATGTGCAGCGAGAAAGACTCTATCGTGCTGAAGTTAAAGAAAACAAAGATGCGATCATAATTGATGACACAAAGACTCCAGCTGGCGAACGTGATCAACCAATCACACAAAGAACAAAATTTGCTCTACTCGAATTCTATAAATATTTTTATGATCTTATAGGAGTTACACCCTTACAGAAAAATAATTCTGATTATGTGTTTATCTATACCTCAAGCAGCTCAAAGGGCAAAATAGTTCGAAATCGTTCAGTGAACGGCGCTTCTGTACGAATAGCGCGTAAAGCGGGCTTATCTCCCATCAAGGTACATGATGGCCGACACACCTATGCCATCCGCATGAGACAGGCTGGCGTTGATTTGGACGATATAAAAGACCTCCTTGGGCATAAAGATATATCTACAACTCAAATTTATGCTTCTGTGACTCCTGAAGTGAAGGAACGATCGGTGAAAAAATTCGAGGAATATTTAGAAGCGCAAAAGAAAAAGCACTCGTAATTGAGTGCTTTTTCAAGTTCACTATCACCTTTTCTATCACCAAAAAAGGAATGACGCAAACATGTTTCTATCACCAGTTAGTTTTCAACTAGCCAGAAACATTGATTTATAGACGATTATTCAATTCTTTTGCTAAATCTTCAAATCCTGGTTTTCCAAGTAGGGCAAACATATTTTTCTTATAAGCTTCCACACCTGGTTGATTAAATGGGTTAACCCCTAATAAATAGCCAGAGATACCAACAGCGATTTCGAAGAAGTACATAGCGTAACCTAAAGTATAAGCATCCATTGTTGGGATGTTTAATACAAAGTTAGGAACACCGCCGTCTGTGTGGGCTAATAATGTGCCTTGATAAGCTTTAGAGTTAACAAAGTCAACATCTTTACCTTCTAAGTAGCCTAAGCCATCTAAATCAGATTCTTGTGAAGGAATCGCCACAGATTTACGAGGTTTTTCCACTTTCACGATCGTTTCGAAGATATTACGACGACCTTCTTGGATGTATTGTCCAAATGAATGCAAGTCAGTTGAGAAGTTCGCACTTGATGGGTAAATACCTTTCAAGTCTTTTCCTTCTGATTCGCCGTATAATTGTTTCCACCATTCGTTGAAATATTGCATACCTGGTTCATAGTTGACTAAGATTTCAGTCACTTTACCTTTGCGGTATAGAATATTACGAAGAGCAGCATATTGATATGCTTCATTTTCGTCTAGGTTTTCGCTTGAATAAGCTTCGCGAGCATCTGCTGCACCTTGCATCAATGCATCAATATCTGCTCCACTAGCTGCGATTGGTAGTAGACCAACTGCTGTAAGCACTGAGAAACGTCCACCAACATCATCAGGAATAACAAAAGTTTCCCAACCAGCTGCATCAGCTTCTACTTTTACTGCTCCGCGAGCTTTATCAGTTGTAGCATAGATACGTTTGTTCGCTTCTTCTTCACCATATTTTTTGATCAATAATTCTTTGAAGACACGGAATGCGATTGCTGGCTCTGTTGTTGTTCCTGATTTAGAAATTACGTTAACAGAAAAATCACGATCACCGATCACTTCGATCAAGTCAGCGATGTACGTTGAGCTGATTGAATTTCCCGCAAAAAATACTTGCGGCGCTTTACGATCTTCCTTATCCAATACATTGAAAAAGCTTTGGTGCAAGAATTCAATTGCTGCACGTGCTCCAAGGTATGAACCGCCGATTCCGATAACTACTAATACATCAGAATCAGATTTGATTTTTTCAGCTGCTTTTTTGATGCGCGCAAATTCATCTTTGTCATAGTTTACTGGAAGATCTATCCAGCCTAGGAAGTCATTTCCTGCGCCAGTACCTTCGCGTAATTCTTTGTGAGCTAGAGCTACTTCAGATTTGATGTACTCCATTTCATGTTCGCTCACGAATGGTGCTACTTTCGAATAATCGAAATGAATGTGTGCCATTGTTTTTCCTCCTTGAAAATCACTTCATAACAATCTATACTTTACGTTTCTTTTACCGATTTTTCAAGCGTAAACCATTAAAATTTAAACAGTTCCTTGTGCCATCATCGCAGCAGCAACTTTCTCAAACCCAGCAATGTTCGCACCTGCCGCGAAATTATCTTTATCCGCATACTTCGCAGCCGTATCACGACAAGTTTCATAGATATTTTTCATGATGTCATCGAGTTTGCTATCGACTTCCTCTTTGGTCCAAGACAAACGTTGAGAGTTTTGACTCATTTCTAATGCAGATACAGCTACACCGCCAGCATTTGCTGCTTTTCCTGGTCCATAAAGTACGCCATTTTCATGATACAGTTTAACCGCGCCATTTGTGCTCGGCATATTTGCACCTTCTGCTACCACTTTTACTCCGTTTTTAACTAAGAGCTCCGCTTTTTTATCGTCAATCTCATTTTGTGTTGCACAAGGCAAAGCAATGTCTGCTTCTGTCTCAAGCTCCCAAACAGAACCTTCGAAATACTCAGCGGTTGAAGATTCTTTGGCATATTCTGTTAAGCGGGCGCGACGAACCTCTTTAATTTCCTTCAATAGTTCGACATCAATTCCGTTTTTATCATAAATATAGCCATTTGAATCCGAACAAGTAAGTGCTGTTGCCCCTAATTCTTGCGCCTTTTCAATCGCATAGATAGCTACATTTCCGCTACCTGAGACAATCACTTTTTTTCCATCGAAGGAATCCTTACGATCTTCTAATAAATGTTTCACGAAGTAAACTGCACCATAGCCAGTCGCTTCCGTTCGACCAAGACTACCGTTAAAGCCTAAAGGTTTACCCGTCAGTACACCCATATCATATTCACGCAGACGTTTATATTGTCCGAATAGGTATCCGATCTCGCGACCGCCGACACCGATATCGCCTGCTGGCACGTCTAAGTTTGGACCAATATGTTTTGATAATTCTGTCATGAAGCTTTGGCAATAACGCATTACTTCAGAATCAGATTTGCCCTTCGGATCAAAATCTGATCCACCTTTGCCGCCGCCAATTGGAAGACCGGTCAAGCTATTTTTAAAGATTTGCTCGAATCCTAAAAACTTCAAGATACTTAAGTTCACACTTGGATGGAAACGCAGACCACCTTTATATGGGCCAATCGCCGAGTTGAACTGAACACGGTAACCGCGATTCACTTGCCAATTGCCCTTATCATCTTGCCAAGGCACTCGGAATTGAACCATTCGCTCTGGTTCAATGATCATGCCTAGAATGTTTTTTTCAACATACTCTGGATGCTCTTCTAGAAAAGGAATCACGGTAGGTAAAAATTCTTCCACCGCCTGTAAAAATTCTTCTTGATTCGGATCTTTTGCCTCTAAGTTCTTTTGAATCTGTTCAACATATTCTCTTACTTCCATCAAATTCCTCCTCACATTTAATACTCATAGTTTACATCATTTTCTAATGGAAGTGAAAAAAAATTCATGATACGCGGCAAATTGACTGAAAATTGTTCGTATTTAAAGTATGATTATACAAGCAAAAACAACAAATCAATTAAAGATAGGAATTAATTAAAATGAGTGAAAAATTTGATGTAATCGTAATTGGTGGCGGTCCCGCTGGGATGATGGCAGCAATTACAGCTGCGATGAATGGCGCTAAAGTCGCCCTATTTGAGAAAAATAAACGACTTGGCAAGAAATTGCTTATGACTGGCGGCGGTCGCTGCAACGTGACGAATAATCGTCCAGTAGAGGATTTGATCACTCATATTCCCGGAAACGGCCGTTTTTTATATAGTACGTTTTCGCAATTTGATAACCAAGACGTCATGACCTTCTTTAACGAACGCGGAGTTGCGTTAAAAGAAGAGGATCACGGAAGAATTTTTCCAGTCTCAGATAAATCGGCTACGATCGTCAATACTTTAAAGGAGGAGCTAGAAAATTTAAACGTTGAGCTGCATTTTAAAGAATCGGTTGAACAAATAATTACTAACGGCTCAACCATTCAAGGCGTTCGCACCTCGGAGGGGGATTATTCTGCAAAAAGTATCATCGTTACGACTGGCGGAATCACCTATCCCTCCACTGGATCGCAGGGCGATGGCTACCGTTTTGCCAAAAGCGTTGGTCATCATGTGACACCCCTCTATCCAACAGAATCACCGATTTTTTTAACTGATGATTTTGTTTCAGCTAAAACATTGCAGGGCTTGTCTCTGCAGGACGTAAAATTATCTGTTGTTGACGAGAAAAGTAAATCAATTGCGAGCCATGAGATGGACTTGCTCTTTACCCATTTTGGGATTTCAGGACCTGCCGCATTGCGTTGCTCAAGCTTTGTTAATCAATTGTTGCGAACCCAACAAACAGTGACCCTGACACTTGATTGTTTTCCTGGAAAATCAAACAGTGAACTACTTGAAGAAATCAGCGAGCGTTCGGCAGCTTCCACCAAACAATTGAAAAACGCCTTAGCCGGTTTCTTACCTGAGCGTCTGTTGCTCTTTCTTTTAGAAAAAATCGGTATTAGCGAATTGTCTTACAACCAAACATCAAAAGAACAATTGAACCGCTTTGTTTCCTATTGTAAAGACTGGTCAATGACTGCAAACAAAACATTTGGTTTAGAAAAATCCTTCGTCACTGGTGGTGGCGTTGAGCTTAAGGAAATCAACCCCAAAGAATTAGCCAGCAAAAAAATCCCCGGCTTGTATTTTGCCGGGGAGGTTCTAGATGTAAATGGCTATACAGGTGGTTACAATATCACCACCGCTTTTTGTACAGGGTATGTTGCCGGAACACATGCCGCTTATAACGCCTTTGCTTAATGCGTCAGCTCCGCAAATTGTCCTCGCGTCAGTTCTAAGATGGCCGCGGGGGCAATTTCCATTTGCAGACCTCTTCTACCAGCCGAAATTGCGATTTGTTCAAAATTTTCAGCCGAAGCATCGACGAAGGTTGGAAAAAGCTTTTTCATTCCTATTGGCGAACAGCCGCCGCGTATGTAGCCTGTCGTAGCCTCTAAATCTCGCAAATGCAGCATTTCAACTTTTTTGTTGCTGCTGACCTTCGCTATCTTCTTCAGATCCAATTCATGATCACTAGGAATCACTGCTACGACTGGACCCGTTTTGTTTCCAACTGCAACGAGGGTTTTAAAAATTCTCGCAGGTTCAATTTCAACCTGTTCAGAAACGTGGCCCGCGCCTAAATCGTCCTCGCTCCAAGCATATTCATGCTCTTTATAAGCGATCTTCTTTTGTTCGACTAAACGAATCGCATTGGTCTTTTGAATTTTCTTCTTAGCCAAGTCAATCCCTCACTTTATTTATTTTCTAAAGTCTAGCAAAAAAGTCATTCCGAGACAAATTGGTCGTTTTATTTGGCTTTTTTTCTGAATCATCCTACACTGGATTTGTAAAGGAAAGGATGTTTTCAGTATGAAAAGAATTTCAAGAGGAAAGTTTGAAAAGATGCAACAATTGTCCAATGATCAAGGCGTCATTGCGGCCTTAGCAATCGACCAACGGGGCTCTATGAAAAAGATGATGCAAGCCGCTGTAGGAGAAGAGAATTTTTCAATGGATCAAGTGTACGAATTCAAAGAACTTGTTTCCCAAGAGTTGACCAAACGTGTCAGTGCGATCTTACTGGATGAACAATATGGCTTCAAAGGTATCCAGGCCAAAGATCCAAGTTGCGGCCTGATTATGTCTTACGAAAAAACAGGCTATGATGCCAATACTCCTGGACGTTTACCTGAATTATTACCTGATGAATCTTTAGAACGCCTATTAGAAAAAGGCGCAGACGCTGCTAAAGTCTTGGTTTACTATGACCCAGATGAACCGCAAGAAATCTTGGATGTCAAACATGCATTTCTTGAGCGATTAGGAACAGAAGCGTTAGCGGCGGATATTCCTATTTTTGTGGAACCGATCGTTTATGACAAGAAAATCACTGATGATCACTCCCCGGAGTTTGCTGAAATCAAACCGCAAAAGGTAATCGACACGATCAAAGAATTTACCAAAGATAAATATCATATTGATGTCTTGAAAGTCGAAGTTCCTGTGTTGTTTAAATATGTCGAAGGCTTCAATCAAGGGGCAGACCCAGTCGTCTATACGCAAGAAGAGGCTGCCGCTTATTTCAAAGAAGCCGGTGAAGCAGCCACTCGCCCGTTTATTTATCTAAGCGCTGGTGTGCCTGCTGATGTTTTTCGGGAAGAATTAGAATTTGCTGGTCAACATGGTGCCAACTACTGCGGAATTCTTGGCGGTCGAGCTACTTGGCGCAACGGTGTCCAAGTTTATGCCGATGGCGGCAGGGCCGCCCTGATTGATTGGCTGGATACGCAGGGTCGTGAAAATATCGAAGAATTAAATGAGATTTTAAACAAATACGCAAAACCTTGGTACGAAATCTACGGTGGTTTAGATAATATCGAAGTCTTTGATCTTGATGTTATGGATTAGATCGTATTTTAAAAAAAGTACAAAAGGAAAAGCCGAATGATCTTGTATTATCAAATTGATAAGACAAGATCATTCGGCTTTCTAGCTATCATTTTTAAGTTCTATCTTAACTCATTAATCATCAGAGTCAACTTATCCGCTTCAATCTGGGCATCAGAACAAACCTGCCCTTCTAAACAACCATAGGTCATGCAGGAGCCATCCAATGAACCGCTGATTTGTGAAAATTTCCCGAGTCTGCCTAGAGAAACGGACACGACTGGCAGCGTAACAAAAGTCTGAGCCTTCATTACAATACCCATTTGGCGCAAGACATCAGCCTCGTTCTGTGGTTCAAGGACGATTTTCGCGATATCTGCTCCCCAATGCTCCATTAAATTTAAGCGAAACAGAATCACTGCATCCTCTGGCGTTTCCTTAAAGTTGTAATAACTCAAAATCACCCGCACATCTAGGGCCTGCATCCATTTGATAAACGTGGTCGATAATTGATCGATGATAGAAACCTCCACATCAGCCAGATCAATCGCACGTGAAGAAACAGCAAATTCGTTAATATGACGGTATTGGTTTAGAGATATATCAAGCAGTCCACCAGCTTCTGTCGTCCGTAAATTAAAAATCAATGGAATATTCCTGATCTCATCCCTTAATGCTAGCAAAGTCGAATTCAACTTATCATCATCTAAGACATCTTCATAATAATCCGCTCGCCATTCGATCACTTCGGCAACCTTCTTGGCTTCATTTGCTTGCTCAATGATCTCCTCGAAAGTTTTTCCAACAATCGGCACGCAGATTTTAGGTTTTCCCGCATCAAATCGTACCTCTCTTACTTGAATATCCATCATATGCATCCCATCCCATTTTCTTCTATTTTTTTATCCTATAAAACAATACTTTCAAATAATTGCTTTCTTCAAAATTACTGGCTGGAAAATCCGCAGGCAATCGATAGCTTTCAGTCAATTGATACGTTACGTTTTTATTTTGAAAGGCTGTCTCGATCGCTTGCTTGAATTTTTTGATTGGAAGATTCGCTGCATTAGTTGACGCAATGATCATTCCATCGTTAGTAAGTATTTCCACACTGTCTTCGATCAAACGTCCATAATCTTTTGCCACAGAAAATGTTTTTTTCTTATTACGGGCAAAACTAGGTGGATCCAAGACAATCAAATTATAACTTAAACCCTTCCTTAATGCATAGCGAAAATAGTCAAATGTATCCATAACAATTATTTTTTGTTTTTCTAAAGGCAAATCGTTCACTTCGAATTGTTCTTGTGTTTTAGGCAGGCTTCGCTGTGCCAGATCAACACTTGTCGTTTCTAACGCTCCGCCATATGCAGCTGCCACAGAAAAGGCTCCTGTATAACTGAACATATTCAAAACTTTTTTTCCTGCAGCCAAGCCCTCTGTCAAGCGACCTCTGACTTCCTTTTGATCTAAAAAGATCCCCGTCATATAGCCTTCATCTAAGTACACGGCATAAGAAACACCATTCTCTAATACTATTAAAGGCTCCTGTGGTTTTTCTCCTGCTAACCAGCGACTTTCCTTCCCTTCGCTCTTAAAACGAATTTTCTCAACGATTCCCTTAGCACTTGGAAAAACTGCCAGCAAACTATCTACAATCAGCTTTTGAAAATGGTAAATTGTTTCGTTGTACCAAGATATCACTAAATAGTCCGCGTAGTAATCAATAGTCACGCCTCCGATGCCATCGCCCTCACCGTTAAACAAACGAAAAGTGTTCGTCCCCTGATCAGCAAAGAATGCCTGGCGTTGATTAATTGCCTGCTGGAATTTTTCCATTAGAAAAGCTTTGTTGATTGGGCGTTGTGTTTGATCTAACACCCAACCAAAGCCTTTGTTTTGTTTCCCTAAATAACCAGTTGCAATATATTTATGTTTATTATCGACAAACTTTACCCATTCTAGAGGAATTTTTTTTATATCTTGCTTCAGGTCGTCTTGCTGAATTAATGGGTTTCCCTGACGAATACGTTTAATACCGTAATTATTTAATTCTATTTCCACTCTCATCCCCGCTTTCTTCTATAGTATAGCAAAAAAAAAGCGTATATTTCGCTTATAAAGTTTTCTTTAAGCCTGATTGCTCAAAATTTAATAAGAATTGACTGACTTGATGGAACCGAGTAAACTAAGTAACAAGTGAACATTCGCATTTTTTCTGCGACAGAAAGGAAGTTACTATTGAAAAAACTAAAAGCTCCTACTTTTTTGAATAAACGTCTCGGCTTTTATGCGTTACTGACATTCTTATTATGGGCGAAAAGTGTTTTTGCATACTTATTTGAATTTAATTTAGGGATCGAGAGTCTGACACAATACTTCATCCTATTTATCAATCCAATCGCATCGACGATGTTCTTACTGTCGATTGCTTTATATGTGCGACGGTCCAAAGCCTCTTATGCCACGATGATGGTCATCTACGCACTGGCGAGTTTCCTACTTTTTGCCAATGTCGTTTATTATCGTGAATTTACCGACTTTATTACCGTAAACACTTTCCTAGGTGCTGGTAAAGTTGCCAGTGGTTTGGGTGAAAGTGCAGTCCGACTATTCCGCCCTTACGACGTACTATACTTGATTGATATTGTGATTTTACCAATTCTTTTATGGCGGAAAGGCATTAAAAGAGAAGAACGACCTGTACGTGCTCGGATGGCTATCGCTATGACTGCTCTTTCGATCATGATTTTCTCAGGAAATCTTTTCCTAGCTGAAGCGGATCGTCCTGAACTATTGACTCGTACCTTTTCTCGCGACTATTTGATCAAATATCTGGGAGTAAATGCCTTCACTGTATACGATGGTATCCAAACCTATAAGACCAACCAAGTTCGCGCCGAGGCTAGTCCCAATGATTTAAAAGAAGTCGAATCTTATGTAAAAGATCACTATGCAGCTCCAAATAGCGACTATTACGGTATCGCTAAGGGACGCAACGTTATTACGATCCATTTGGAAAGTCTTCAGCAATTCGTGATTGACTACAAGCTAAAGGATGAAAATGGTCAAGAGCATGAAGTAACACCGTTCTTGAACAGTATTTTCCATAGTAACAGCACCTTCTCATTTGATAATTTCTTCCACCAAGTAAAAGCTGGAAAAACCTCAGATGCAGAAACATTGATGGAAAATTCTTTATTTGGTTTGAACCAAGGGTCCTTATTCTCGCAATTAGGCGGAAAGAACACTTTCCAAGCAGCTCCAAACATTTTGAAACAAACTGAAGGCTACACAAGTGCTGCCTTCCACGGAAACTCTGGAAGTTTCTGGAACCGTTCTGAAACTTATAAAAATCTTGGCTATGATTATTTCTTCTACTCTTCGTATTACGATGTAAACGATGAAAACTCATTCCAATATGGCTTACACGATAAACCTTTCTTCCAGCAATCTGTGAAGTATTTGGAACGTCTGCAGCAGCCATTCTATACGAAGTTTATCGCCGTTTCGAACCACTATCCTTACAGTGAATTCAAAAATGACGAAGCTGGTTTCCCAATGGCTAACACCAATGATGAAACCATCAACGGCTACTTTGCGACAGCCAATTATTTAGACAAAGCAGTTGAAGAATTTTTCAATTATCTGAAAGCTTCTGGCTTGTATGATAATTCGATCATCGTTATGTATGGTGACCATTATGGTATTTCAAATTCAAGAAACTCTGACTTGGCACCACTGCTTGGCAAGTCAAAGGAAACTTGGTCAAACTTTGATAACGCACAAATGCAGCGTGTTCCTTACATGGTCCATGTTCCTGGTCAAGATAAAGGCGGAATTAACCACACATATGGCGGTGAGGTTGATGCTTTACCTACTTTGTTACATCTTTTAGGAGTGGATACGAGCAAGTATATTCAATTAGGTCAAGATCTGCTATCAAAAGATCATGATCAAATCGTCGCTTTCCGTGATGGCGATTATGTGACACCAGAGTATACCTACTACAGTGGAAGCTTATACAGCAATAAAGATGGTATGGCAATCACTGAACCAGACGAAGCCTTGCAAAAACAATCTGAAGCATGGAAAGAAGCTGTTTCTACTCAGTTGAGCACCTCAGATAACATCAACAACGGCGATCTGCTTCGCTTCTACTCAGCCAGCGGGTTGAAACCGATTGACGCTTCACAATTTGATTATAAAGACGGTCTTAAAAAGATGGAAAAAACCGAGAATAAACTAGGAGATAAATCAACCAGTCTGTTCGATCAAAAAGGAAAAAAATCCACCCAAGAACTTTACAAGACTGAAACGTATAAGCAATATCAAGAACAAAATCAACAATAATCTCCAACAAAGACCTTTCACAAAAACTGTGAAAGGTCTTTGTTTGTTTGCACTTATTTCTTCCGATAGAATTCATATTTCTTTCAAATTAGGATTTTATACTTATTAGTAAGAGGTGGGAATCTATGGAACTTTTTTCAACGACGCTTTCAACTATCAAAAGACATCGAATTCAATTTTCAATATCTTGGGTGATCTATTTAGTCGCTCTCTTTATCCTAACCAGTTTAGGGATGTTGAGACTCGTTTTGAATCAGTTAGATTCTTCCCATCAAATCCAATTATTTACCAGAAAAGAAATTGAGCAGTTGCAACACTATTTTTCTTTCCGACTGCTTGTCAGCGCGATTACCCTATTTGCCATATTACTAGTATTTTTCGCTATTAGGATACATCGCCAAAAAAATTCGACAGCTTCAATCAAACAGCTGATCTATTCAACTGGACTAGAATTTATTATCGGTTTGCTGATCGCAGCTACTTGTTTAATTGTATTTTTTACCATTTTCGAACCTGTTTACGAATCCATTTTGCAGGCTATTTATCATCAAGGTTTGAATCAAATAAAGGAGTTGCCAAATTTTGTCTTGAGTAATGGTACAAGTGGAATTGCCTACTCTATTCGTTCTTCCTTATCATTTGAGCTATCCTCAACGACTTTGCTAGATCTATTTTTCTGCGCCCTTGCCAAAGCTGTTTTCTCCCTTTTCTTATATTTATGTGTACTAATCATCTCCTTCCGTTTGATTAGTACCACCACAAGGAAGAAGAATGTTCGCTAAACACGAACATTCTTCTTTTTATTTGTTCGCTTAATGAACTTATTATTGAAAGTCGATTGTTTCTTCATTATACTTTAAAAGTATTCGGTTTTTACCGATATAATGAACTTATTCTTAAGGAGCGTTTAATTATAATGGAGAAATTCTTTAAATTAAAAGAACAAGGTACCAACATTTCTACTGAAGTGATGGCAGGGATCACAACATTCTTCGCCATGAGTTATATTTTATTCGTAAATCCAAGTATTTTATCAGCTTCTGGAATGCCCTTTCAGGCAGTGTTCCTAGCTACGATCATCGCCTCTGTGATCGGAACTTTAGTAATGGGATTATTCGCTAATGTCCCTTACGCGCAAGCACCTGGTATGGGATTGAATGCATTTTTCACTTATACAGTCGTTTTCGGACTAGGCTATTCTTGGCAACAAGCCTTAGCAATGGTATTCATTTGCGGGATCATTAACATTTTAATTACTGTAACCAAAATTCGTAAATTAATTATTCACGCAATCCCCGAAAGCATGCAGCACGCGATCGGTGGCGGGATCGGAATCTTCGTTGCTTATGTCGGAATCAAAAATGCTGGACTCCTTTCGTTTAGTGCAGACTCATCTGCGATTACCAGCAGTGTCGTTGAAGGCGGCAAAGCGACTAACGTTACAATCAATAGCGGAATTGTTCCTGCTTTAGCAAACTTCAATAATGCGCCGATTTTATTAGCAGTTTTTGGTTTAGTTCTAACAACCATCCTAGTTGTTAGAAATGTTCGCGGAGCAATCCTAATCGGAATCGTTGTTACAACATTATTAGGAATCCCTATGGGTGTTGTTCAATTAGGAGCAATTGATTGGCATGCTAATTCATTAAGCAGTTCGATCCAAGAATTAGGCACAACTTTTGGAGCGGCTTTTGGTTCAGCCGGTATGGGTTCGCTTTTCTCTGACTCTTCTAAATTACCACAAGTTTTAATGACGATTTTAGCTTTTAGTTTATCTGATACTTTCGATACGATCGGAACCTTTATTGGTACAGGACGTCGTACTGGTATTTTCTCAAAAGAAGATGAAAATGCGCTTGATAATGATTCAAAAGGCTTTAAAACAAAAATGGATAAGGCGTTATTCGCAGATGCAATCGCGACTTCAATCGGTGCGATCTTCGGTACATCAAACACAACGACATATGTTGAATCCGCAGCGGGTATCGGTGCTGGCGGACGAACAGGTCTAACTTCCGTTGTCGTGGCTATTCTATTTGCACTAAGCAGCTTGTTCTCTCCATTAATTGCTATCGTCCCAGCTCAAGCAACAGCACCTGCATTGATTTTAGTTGGTGTCATGATGTTAGCCTCATTCGCAGACATCAATTGGCTAGATTTAGAAGAAGCCGTTCCGGCCTTCTTTGCTAGTGTCTTTATGGGACTATGCTATAGCATCTCTTACGGAATTGCTGCTGGTTTCATTTTCTACACGATCGCGAAAGTAATCAAAGGTAAATCCAATGAAGTCTCTCCGATTCTTTGGGTCGTAGATCTTTTATTCATTTTGAATTTTATTATTTTAGCCATTCTTTAAAAGCAAATAAAGAAGCGTAAAACCGATTTGGTTTTACGCTTCTTTTTGTTCTTCAGTGGCTTCTACTGCTTCAGGTTTATCTGGAAAGACGGCTGTAAATGTAGTTCCCTTGTCTAGTTCACTGGAAACCTCAATCGTTCCATTGTGTAAACGAACCAGCTCCTGTACGATCGATAACCCTAGACCAGATTCACCATATTTTGTATTTTTACGCGATGGATCAGCCTTATAGTAACGATCCCAGATATTTTTCACCTGATCCTCAGACATTCCGATGCCAGTATCGGAAATCTTAATCTCCGTTGCTTTCTCCAATTTTGTGATAGCAACAGCGATCGTTCCATCATTAGTAAACTGGATCGCATTTTGGATTAAATTCACCATTACTTGAACAAAACGATCGTAATCAGCATAGACCATGATCGGTTCCTCTGTTTGGAGAATTAATTGATCCCCTGAAGCTTCCGCTTTCGCTGATAATTGAGTCAATAATGTTGCTACTGCCTCCGTTGCGTTAAACTCCTGCAACAAGATACTAATTTGATTGGTTCGAATCTTTTCGTAATCCAAATTTTCATTAACTAAACGAATCAAACGAGAGGTCTCATTTTGCATTAGCTTGATGGCCTTCTCTCTTTGATTTTCAGGGATTGCGTTGTATTGCATCCCTTCTAATAAACCGTTGATTGTTGTTAACGGTGTCCGCATCTCATGTGAAGCATCCGCCATGAACTGCTTTCGCCGTTCTTCTTGCCGTTCGATTTCATCCTGCGATTCCTTTAAGGAAACTGTCATCCGATTAAAATCATCCGCCAAATCATCAAATTCGTCGCGATTACGATTCGGCACCACTACATCAAAGTTTCCCGCCGCAACCTCTTTCGTTGCTGAACGCATTCGATTGATACGCTTCACCTGCTGTGTCGCAAAGAAATAGCTGACAATAATCGCAATAATAGAAGCGATGATAAAGGCTTTGAATAAATCGGCTACAATGGAATTAACACTTGTCTCAACGTTCATCGCTGGTTGGCTGACCAGTAAGACGCCAAAAAATACACCCTCAGTAAAAAAAGGAACCATTGCATAAGAAGTCGTTTGACTTTGCCCCATCACATTTTTAGAGCTTGTTTCCTTTTGCTGCTGTCCGGCCTTCAGCGCCTTCCACTGCTCGTCGCTGACTAAGTGCGGATTCACTTTTCCTGATTTATCAGGGTATTGTACCTCTCGATCCTTATCAATAAAAACAAAAGATACGTCTTGCTGATTCAAACTCGATTCAGTCACACCAATGGCAAATTGAAAAATCTCATTACTTGACATGCCTTCAAAACGAATGTCTCGACTTAAGGACAAATTATTTTTTTCCATTGATTGAGCATAACCCAATAACTCTTTATAGTTGTTATCTTCCAATGTTTTACGGGTGAATTGTGTAAAGGATATCCCTAAAGTTAGTAGAATCAACAGAATCAAGCCGCCAAAAGCCAGTAATTGTTGATACAGGTATTTCATCGACCAACCTCAGTGTCATCAAATTTGTAGCCAACGCCCCAAACGGTTTGAATAACCTGTGCACCGACCTTTTCAATTTTTTGACGTAATTTTTTAATATGGGCATCAACAGTTCGTTCATCTCCGAAATATTGATAGTCCCATACTAATTCTAATAACTGTTCACGAGTAAATACTTGGCGCGGCTTTTTCGCCATTGTATATAATAGATCGAACTCTTTGGGTGTCAATCCATCAATTGGCTTTCCATCTAGATAAGCCTCACGAGTTTTCAAATTCATTTTAAAATGCTCCGTTTGAATATCAAAACTATCATTCGTTACAGCGGCTTCTCTTTGTGGTTCAGAAGTCAGTTCACTGCGGCGATGCAGCGCCTTAATTCGGGCAATCAAGGTTAATGGTGAAAAAGGTTTCGTCACATAATCATCCGCACCCATTTCTAACCCAATTACTTGGTCGCTTTCAGAATCTCTAGCTGTCAGCATAATAATCGGAACTGTTTTAGAGATTTTTCGGATTTCGCGCCCAACTTCCATTCCGTCCATGCTAGGCAAATTAAGGTCAAGTGTAATCATGTCCCACTTCTCGGGTTCCGCCTTAAAGGCGTCCAAACCTTCTTTTCCATCGTATTTAAATTCGGCTTCCCAGCCCTCATTCAAGAAAAACATTTGCATCATTTCCGAAACGGATTCATTGTCTTCAATCATTAAAATATTCATACTTTAACCCCCTGGTATCATCTGATTCTCATTCTAAGTATACTCTATTTCATTTTTTTCAACCATTACCTTACCCGTATCTTCACTAACTATTTGTTTTTTCTTCAATTTTTTGAATTCTAGCGCAACAAATTCTTCATTTCTCACTTACTTCTTTGCTTTTTTTATAACGAGATGTTATACTTTTTCTTGCAACAAAAATATTCATTAGGGGGACGTTACGGATTCGACAGGCATAGTTTGAGCTTGAATTGCGCTTCGTAGGTTACGTCTACGTAAAAACGTTACAGTTAAATATAACTGCTAAAAACAACAATAACTCTTACGCTTTAGCTGCCTAAAAACAGTTAGCGTAGATCCTCTCGGTATCGCCCATGTACTCGAGTAAGGGTCCTATTCTAAGTGGGATACGTTACAACTTTCCGTCTGCAAGTTGTAAAAGAGCCTATCAGACTAGCAATGTCCGCGGCCTGTCATGCGGCAGAGGACAAAGCGAAGCTTAAATAGTATGACTATGAGCGTAGATTTTTAAGTGTCGATATGTTTGGACGCGGGTTCGACTCCCGCCGTCTCCATACTATTATCTTCATAGAAAAGCCAAAGTGTTGATTTAACAGCACTTTGGCTTTTTACTATAGATAAAAATGCGAAACTTTTTGTACTCCGATTAAGAAACAGTAGTTTTATGAATGCAGACAGTAGTGTTAAATTCTGAAAAAAGCACTTTATATTTAAATTCAAATGCATTTTACACCCTTTCCTCAAAGAAATCCGAACATTAGACGTGTTTTTTAAAATAAAATCCGAAAAATCATCGACACTAAAAATATCCAATGTTATCATTTTTTAAAACACTGGATATTTCAGAGAAGGCGGTAAAAAATGAAAGAATTGTACGATGGGAAAACAAAAACAGTATTACTAGATGAGGAAAACAAGGAAGTCTATTTACTATTTAAAGATAGCGCAACTGGTGAAGATGGCGTCTTTGACCCAGGCTCAAACACTGTTGGCGGAAGTGTTGAAGGAAAGGGGAAAATTGGCTTAATTATTTCCAAATATTTTTTTGAATTGATGGAAAAAAATGGTATTCCGACCCATTATCTTGACGCAGACATCGACAAAGGAATAATGAAGGTTCGGCAGTTAACCGTTCCTAATTTAGAATTTGTATTACGCTATTTCACTGCTGGCAGTATGTGTCGTCGTTTTACCCTGCCAGAAGGATTACCCTTCGATCCACCCTATTTAGAAGTTACCTTAAAAGATGACGAACAAGGTGATCCGCTAATTACAGATCGCTTATGTCAAATGAAGGGTATTTTGAAGCCCGATCAGTACGATGAAGGGCTGGATATCTTAACTAGAGTCGGTTCTGTTCTTAAAGAGGCATTGGCGGAAATGAACTTGACTTTGATTGATTTCAAAATTGAAATTGGTTACGACGATGAAGGAAAAATGTACGTCGTCGATGAGATCACTCCCGATATCTGGCGTGTGAAGGATGAAGCAGGCACTATTCCCAACCAAATTGATTGTGCCCAATTAATCTTAGACAAAATTCAATAATAAAAAAGGTGAGACTCGATTATGAGTACCTCACCTTTTTAACTAAATGTTCAAATCGATAAACTATAGATTTCAAAGACCGTGAACCTGTATATGTTTAATATATAGATTGTCTTGAAATTAAGTGCAAAAGTAGAATATATTAATACAATTAGACACTCGTTTTATATTGCAAATAGAAATTATTACATACCAAGGAGGTAAATTATGTGACACCAAAAGAAATACTTTGCCAATGGGTCGATGCGTTTAATAATGCAGATGTAGAAATCATTTCAGAATTATATGATGATAATGCAACAAACCATCAGGTTGCCAATGAGCCAGTTATTGGGAAAGAAGCTATAAAGAAAATGTTTGAACAAGATTTTTCTAACGCAAAAATGGTTTGTATCGTTGAAAACATTTTCGAAGATGGCCAATGGGCAATTTTAGAGTGGCGTGACCCATTAGGTTTGAGAGGTTGCGGTTTTTTTCAAATAGTAAATAATAAAATTTTATTTCAAAGAGGCTACTGGGATAAGCTATCTTTCTTAAAACAGCACAACTTGCCTATTGAATAAAATGAATATATACCTTATATAAAATAGTTTGCAAATTTCCTAAAAAGTACGATTAAGGGAAGTATAACAACTTCCCTTAAAAATTTGTTATAATACCAACACTGTATTAAAATATGACCTTAAATAAAATGCCCTTTCAAGACGAAAACTGCTTCTTTCTTAATTTAACCTCTTCTTTCACCGCTCTTCTTCATTTAGAGCCAGCTGCTCTAAGGCTTCTTGCTCCTGATCAACAAAAACAAATTTCAAGCTATTAGGATAGACATAAACAATCAAACGCTCTTTACACACATCGGTAGCAGTAGCAGGGTAAACTTGGCCAGTAGTGTATTTATCCCGAAAAAGGTCTTTTAAAGCAACTTCTAGTCCTGTATTGATAAACGGATTCAACATTTAGCTCGCTTCCTTTCTGCCTACAGACTCTCTTACTTACATTATACGCGCACAATCGCAAGATAGTTCCCATAATTTAAAAAAGTTCAGTTTTTAAACTAAATGGATTTGATTTCTCCAAAAAGGTACTGCCATCGGCCTGATTGACAAATTGATAAGACAACCATTTCTTTTAACATTATTCCTCCCTCGACACTTCTCTCTGAACAATTTGTTCCATAAGAATATCGGTAAAAGTCAATATATCACTGACGATGTCTGTGTGTTCTTCGGATAATCCAGTTTTATAGACTTTCTCTTGGAACAATTGATGCAATTTTGACTATGTTACTCCCATTTTTCAACTTTTCCTTCTTCGCTTTATTGATTTCGAGCAAACTTTTACATCTATAAGAGAAAGCGTTTCGCGAAAAAAACACCTCGTTTAAAATGCACAATATCTAAAAAGAATTTGTCTGTTGGATGCATCATTAAATGGAGTTCCTACCTCTTATCTATAAGATAAAAAAACAATTTTCAACTAGGAAAACAAAAGCTCTCATTTGTTTAAAGTATTTTCCCATTACATAAAATAAGAAAAAACAATTTTTGAGCAGATAAATATGGTAGGACATCCAACTATGGTACTGTTAAACAAATCAGAAGGGAGGGTTTTACAGATGAAATATCTAGATATTATCGCGCTTATTTTGTTGATCGTTGGTGGAATCAACTGGTTATTAGTAGGTCTTTTTGAATATGATTTAGTTGCAGCGATATCTGGTGGAAGCACAGCGATTCTCGCAAAAATCATCTATATCATTGTTGGACTATGCGCTCTTTACTGTTTGAAATTTATACCTGGAATTGCGAATCGTGCTGAATAAAATCAGTAAATTATGATCTGATAAGATCGTACAATTTATAATATAAAAAAACAGAGCTTTCTGCGTTTGTGCAGAAAGTTCTGTTTTTTTAGCGAAATGGATTATAAAAGCGGCCGCCATTGACAACTAATAAGACGATTCCAACCGAACACAAAATAACAACTAATAGTAACGCTAAATAATCATTACGTTTTAGCGGCTTAGCCAACAGCCACGTTCGCCCCTTTTTCTTCCCAAATCGACGCAGCTCCATAGCGGATGAAATGGTTTCGATTCGCTCTAAACTTGAAAAGATCAATGGCATCGCGATCGTTAAATTTCCCCGTACCCGCTTCATTAGTGAAGCCTTTTTAGAAAGCTCGTTTCCTCGGGCCTGCTGCGCTTTAGAAATTGTTCGAAAATCTTCTTGGATATCTGGAATGTAACGCAATGCTAGAGAAAACGCATAAGCGATCTTATAAGACCCGCCAACCCGATGAATACTTGAGGCAAGCTCGCTAGGATTCGTAGTCAGAATGAAGATTAAACCTGGCGGAATGGTCACAAAATACTTGATCAATAAGTTAAATTCATAAAAAAGCTGCTCTTGCGTCACGGTGTAGCGTCCAATCCCTTCAAAAATGACATGACGCGTGCCATAAATCGTTACTCCATATTCTGGTGCAAATAAATAAACCGTCAACAGATTTAGAAGTGAGAAAAAGGCGATAAATTTCACCACAAACGAAATTTCGCGGTAACTAATTCGCGCTGTGCGAAATAAAATTATTGAAAAAATCGCCAGCCCTAATAGAAAGCGTGTATCATAAGAAATCATCCCAACCACAGAGATCAGCAAAAAGCATAAAAGTTTAGTGAAACCGCTGAGTTGATGGATCACAGTTTTCTTCGGCAAATAGCCGATTAAATTACTTCCCTCCATAGGCTCCTCCCTTGTCGTACCGGATAAAGGCTGATACAAAACCAGTCGCATCTGTTAAATCATTATTTTTTGCTAAATGATAGAGACTTGTTTGACGCAAGCTCGCTGAATTGACAAGCTCTGCTGAAGATAACACTTTGGCGGGTGTTTCATCAGCGATGATTTCTCCCTCTTTTAAGACCAATGTTCGTTGCGTATGTTCAAGCATTAAATGCATGTCGTGGGTAATCATTAAAATCGTAATTCCCCGCTGATTCAATTTGCGCAAGAAGTTCATCATCTCATTATAATGATAATAATCTTGTCCCGCAGTTGGTTCGTCTAAAATTAATAGCTCCGGCTCCAACACTAAAATGGCAGCAATCGCTACACGACGCTTTTGTCCATGACTCAACGCAGAAATCGGCCAGTTACGAAACTCATAAAGACCACAAACCTTTAGCGTATCGAATACTCGCTCTTTGATCTTGTCCGCTTCAATTCCTCGATTTTCTAATCCTAAGGCAACTTCTTCAAAGATCATATTCTTCGACAGCATTTGATTACTATTTTGCAGCACGTAACCAATTTTGTCCGCACGTTCTTTGATGCTTTCATAGGCAATTGATTGATTTTTCCATAATAACTCCCCTGTTTGCAATGGGTAGAAACCAGTAATCAGGTTGGATAAAGTTGATTTGCCAGCACCGTTATGTCCGACTAAACTGACCATTTCACCTTGATAAAGCGTCAAATCAATCTCCTTAATCACTAGTTCTTTGCCAAAACCAAAGGAAATTTTCTTCAATGCTAATAATGGAACCTCTTTTATTGGGATAGGTTTAAATTCACCTTGCGACTTTGCCAAAGCAGCAGAAATTTCTGGTGAAACCAATTGATCGACTTGCGTTAGATCAGAAAAATCCTTCAAAGAAATTCCTGCACGCTTCAACGCGGTGATATAAAGCGGCTCACGAATCCCGTAACTGGCTAATAAATCACTTTTAAGTAATTCAGTCGGTGTCATATCCGCAACAATTTCCCCTTCGTTCATCAAAACAACACGATCGATGGGTGCCGCTAAAACCTCTTCCAAACGGTGCTCAATAATGATCGTTGTAAATTTTTGCGATTGATATAACTGATCAATCATTTGGATTGCTTCATAGCCGGTCTGAGGATCAAGATTGGCTAGCGGCTCATCAAATAGTAGGATCGGTGTTTCATCGATGAGCACCCCCGCCATTGTCACCCGCTGCTTTTGACCACCAGAAAGATCCTGCGGCCGTTTTTCTAACTGCGTTAATAAATTAGTTTTTTCCGCCCAATGATTGACTGCTTCTCGCATTTCTGCTTGTTGAATCATTTCATTTTCCAGAGAAAAGGCGATATCTTCTGCAACGGTCAAGCCGACAAACTGACTATCTGTATCTTGCAATACCGTACCGACATCAAGAGAAAGATCATAAATTGATGATTCGCTAAAAGTCTTCCCATTGATCATCAAACTGCCGGTAAAAGTGCCCTTTTCATTTTGCGGAATGATCCCATTCAAGCATTTTCCCAAAGTCGATTTTCCTGAGCCGCTGGGCCCCATGATCAAAATTTTTTCTCCCTGATTGATCGTCAAATTGATCTTTTTCAATGTCGGTTCAGCTTGGCTGTCATATTGAAATGTAAAATCACGAAACTCGATCATTTTATATCCTCACGTTCTAAGCTTCTTTGTTCAAACTGCCCTTTTTCGTCTTCGTTTGTGCGTACGCTTTTAATAAAATAAAGCCAATAATTCCTGTTACGATTGAATTCGTGATTCCGGCAACGACACCTTGAGTAAAGACTTTACTTGGTGCTTCCGCGTAGATCAAGATATCCCCAATCGGTGCGATAACCACCCAAGTGACTAAATTAGCAATCGTTTCACCAACTAAAAAGGTTCCGATTTCTTTCTTGCCGAAAATGCCTTGTTCAATTGGAATTCGCTTTGCTAACAAACCGAAAAATACACCTAAAATTCCTGAAGCAACGATCCAAGACCACCATGCTCCATACGTTGTTAAATCACCTAATGCATGACCGATAAACCCTGCCAATCCAGCAACAATTGGCCCATAAACGACACCTAATAATGCTAAGAAAGGATATGCCGTTGCAATATCCGTATTAGGAATGCCTGTAGGAATCGTCACGAATCGTTTTAAAATGAAGAAAACCGCCGCACCGATCCCAATTGCTACAATGTGTTTTACCGTAAATCTCTTATTCATACTTTATACCCCTTTTTTATTTGATAAATGCTTAATACCCTAAATTTTTAGTCAATTCAATCGTCCAATCGTTGCCAGTACCAATTTTATAAACTGCGGAGAATGAATCCAAATTAATCCCTAATCCAACATTTAATAATGAATTAATATAAAGAACTGCTTCATTCGGTGCCACTTGAGCGAAGGAACGCCCGAAAACAACTTCATCTTGATAACGGACCACACCTTGATAGTATATTTTTACTAGCAGGCTTTGTCCATATTCAACTTGCCAGTTTTTGAAATAATCCACAGGAATGTTCGTCCACAACGAGCCAAATCGAATATCGGTGATATCAATCGTTCCCGTAATTTTATCTTGTGTTTGTTCTGGAGCGATCAAGGGGAACGTCACTAATTCGCTGCTTGGAATAATCGTTCCTAATTCAGCAAAACCTACTTTACCGCTAGCTAATCGGGCACCGTTATAGACATAGACATCTCGACCATGGAATGTGTGACTTTCAGATGAGCCGGGCAGACGTTGACTCTCCTCATCAATTTGTCGAACTTCCTTAATTCCGACATATTGAGCTAAATACGTCAATGTTCCGTTATCTGGCGTAATTACATATTGCCCATCCTTCAACTCTGCGACGACACTGCGACGGGTTGAGCCAACGCCGGGGTCAACCACAGATACAAAAACAGTTCCTGCTGGCCAATAAGTGACCGCCTGTAATAAACGATAGCTTGCATCATGAATGTTATAAGGTTCAATCTCATGTGTTAAATTATTGATGTTTAGAGTCGGTTCAACTTGATAAGCTACTCCATACATCGCGTTGACTGCGCCATCCTGCAAACCAAAATCCGTTTGAACTACTAAAAATCCTGCCATTATTCTTCCACCTTCCAATTTTACACTTATTGTTGAAGTTATCAGTGATTCAATTTCCTACCAAGATCGTCATCCCAGTTAAGGAAGAAACACAAAAAAGCCCTCAGCAAATATAATTGCTAAGGGCATAGACTATGCGTTACCACCTTTAATCGTAAAATCCTCACAGATTCCACCTCGATCAGTACCCAAAATTTTTCTTGGAGACTGTGCCTGGTTAACGGGGGCATCCGTATTTCCTTAAATTTTCGGGAAATCCGCTCAAAAGCCATTTTCAAGTAATTGCTCTGCATCCCCTCTCACCAAACAGGAACTCTCTTTAACAAAGATGATTACTTTACTTTCTTTATCAACGCGTTTCATCAATTGCTAATAAAATATCAGAGATATTTCAGCTTGTCAATGGAGAAAAAATATCTGCAAAGTGATTCTTACCTATTTATTTCACGATTTATCTAAAAAAACGATAGAAGAATGTTAAGCAATTAGTTTTCTCGCCACACCTCAATATATTGTTTAGCGGTTTGAGAAACTAATTCGTAATTTTCATCTTTGACACCCTTAAATAGGTTGCCGCCAACACCAACAACAATTGCTCCCGCTTGCTTCCAGGCTGCTATATTTTCTAAATTCACTCCGCCAGTCGGCATAATGTTCACATGTGGAAGTGGGGCCTTTGCTGCTTTAATCATTTGGGGAGTAAAATTATTCGCAGGAAAAAGTTTTACAATATCTGCGCCGCTTTTCATTGCCTGCTGCATCTCAGTAATTGTCATACAACCTGGCATATAAGGAACTTGATAAAAATTACACATTTCTGCCGTAGCCTGATCAAAACAAGGGCTAACAATAAACTCTGCACCTGCTAGGATCGCTAAACGAGCAGTAACGGCATCCAAAACTGTTCCTGCACCAATCACTACGCTGGAATCATTTTGATATTCTTCTTTCAATTGAGCAATTACTTGATCTGCTTGCGGTACAGAAAAAGTAACTTCAATCCCCTTAATCCCGCCTTTTATGACGGCGCGTGCTGCCTCAATGGCACGTTTTTGAGAATCTTCCCTGACAACTGCCACTACACCAGCATGTTCAATTCGTGTTAATCGTTCCATTTTTTTCATCTTGCTCACCTACTCTACATTGACATGCTCATGAAGAGCATCTTCATTGGAAGTTTGATCACGCTGAGCAAGCTTCAAGGTTAAGGCATCCAAGGTGATGTGCACTGTCTGGTCAAATAAACTTGATAATAACTGAACAGATTTTACTCCAGCACCAGTCTTTGTTGCGCCAGGTACCACAATAACTTTGTCAGCAAGCTTGGCTAATGGAGACTCTTTGGCACTCGTTAACACAACAATATCAAGTCCCATTTTTTTTGCTGTTTCGGTATCTGAAACAATTCCTTTAGTGGTACCTGATCCGGAAATAGCCACCCAAGTATCTCCTTTTTGAATCGAAGGAGTGATCGTTTCACCCATTACATAATCGGTGTAACCGATATGCATCAAACGCATCGCAAAGCCCTTCGCTTGAAATCCACTGCGACCCGCTCCAATTACAAAGATTCGCTTATTTTTTTGAAACAGTGGCAAGGCCTGTTCCAGTTCCGTTTCATCAACTAGCTCCATTACTTGATTGATTTCTTGTATGATTGTTTCGATTGTTTTCATTTGTGAACAGCTCCCATGAATTCATTTACTGCTTTCAGCGGGTTTTCCGCTTTAGTGATTTTTGATCCGACAATGACAACTTCAATTAATCCTTGATCTGCTAACAACCCCGCCTGTGTCAAATCGATTCCGCCTGCGATCGCCAAGCGTTTGATTTCGGGGAATTTTTGGTGAAAAGCTTCGACACTTGCAGTCGCATCAAACGAATCTTTCCGATCAACTGAGTGATGCAAGGCATAGATAGCATTAGGAAATATCTGGATTTTTTTAATTTTTTCATCCGTTACTTCAAGTAAATCGATCATCATTGTTTTATTCTGTTTTTCGGCGACTTCATAGCAAACATTCAAAGTATCAATTGAGGCTGCGCCCATCACAGTTACAATGTCTCCACCGTGACGAAAAGCTTGATTAAATTCATACGCGCCTTCATCGATGGTCTTACTGTCTACAAGTAAATCGGTCTTGGTCAAAACTGTTCTTAATTTCTCGATAGCTAGATTGCCATAATCCTTAACTAAGGAGGTTCCCATTTCTAAAATGTCTGTTTTACCATCTAGTTGTTCGGCTAACGCAACCGCCTCTTCCAATGATACACGGTCAATTGCTGCTTGTAATCTCATGCTTCCACTTCCTGTTGTTGTAAAAATTCTTCTAATTCTTGCGGAGTTGGATATCCATCGTTATCTCCAGGGGATTGAACTGCCATCGCCCCAATGGCATTAGCACGAATAACCGCTTGTTTTAAAGATTTCCCTTCGATCAAGCCAGTGATCAACCCAACTGCAAAGCCATCGCCAGCACCGACGGTATCTACAACTTCCGCTACTTTAAACCCTGGTACAGTAAAGGAAGTACCATCCTTTTGTTTTACATAAGCCCCTTCAGTTCCTAACTTGACGATCACTGTTTTCGTTACTTCTCCATTGTTCAAATAGAAGTCAGCAATTGCTTCCGGATCACGACTGCCCATCAAAATTTCACCCTCATTGATTCCTGGAAGGACAATTTCAGCATGTGATGCTAAATCATTGATCGTTTCCACCATCTCTTCCTGACTCGCCCAAAGCTGCGGACGAAGATTAGGATCAAAGGTTGTACGGATATTGTTCTTTTCTAATAAATGAATCAAATAGCGGAAGGCTTCTTGGGCCTCAGCTGAAATAGCTGGAAAAATTCCGGATAAGTGGGCCATTTTCACCTCTGAAAAGTCAATTTTATCTAGTATTTCTTGATCAAAATGGGCGGCAGCCGAACCCTTGCGGAAGTAAAAAATACTTGGGTCTCCTTGACTAACGCGATCCTTTAATTGAAAAGCTGTCCAAAAGTCAGCCGTTTCAGAAATATAATCTGTCCCAATTTTATTTTCATGCAGGCGATCAATAATAAACTCGCCAAAGGGATCTTTCCCGACTTGTGTAATGTATTCACTGCTATGACCTAAACGAGAAACGCCGACAGCGACATTAACCTCCGCTCCTGCTAAAAATTTTTGAAAATGACAAGCATCCTTTAAGGATTTGTCGACTTCCTCAGATCCGAACAATGCAATTGGCTCACCAATAGTTAAAAACTCACTCATGTTAATTACTCCTTTTTTAGTTATTTTTTAACAGCTTACTATTAAAACTAATTTGCAACTAAAATTCATTGATTTCCTTTAAAGTAAGATATAGGCAACAATCAAATTCAAAACAGTTGCTGCCCACGCCCATGGCAGTCCTGTCATTAAGAACGTTTTAGTATCCAAACCGGCATATTGTACAGACCATAAATTCCATGATTGAGTAATACAAGCTGAGACACCCATCATAGATGGTACGACTAACAGACCGTATAAGAAATATTGGTCAAACATTCCCGTTCCAACTAAAATTGCTGCAGTTGCAGCACCAGCACCATAGAGCATTAGTGGGCCACGGAAATAAGAAAGCGGTGCGATAATCGCTACGATAATAATTAAGACAAGCTTGCTGCTTGGTATGACTTCTTGAAAGACACTCGTAAAACCTGACATTGCATGCACTGCTGCCGATTGAAACATAGTTAAGACAAACAACATAATCAATAAACCAGCAATATCGCTAATCGCATGTTTAGCCGTCTCATTCATCATCGTCACAAATTTGCTGTAGCGTTTCATATTACCTGTCGCAGCAAAAGCAATGATGGTCGAAAGCAAAAGGGCTGGTACAGCGTCCCATTTAGCAAAAATACTTAAGGCTACAGGCATAACTGGCAATACATACGTCCAAATCGGAACTTCCACTACCTCTTCTTTCAAATCGCTTTCGACAATTTCAGGTTTGCCGTTTCGAATTTTCTTCGCGTTAAACAAAATGAACAGTATCAGAATCACCATTTGCACACCCATCGCCACAAAACCGAAGCGTTGGTAATGAGGGCCCCATGCTACTTTCGGAAAGAACACTTGAAATTGTACAAACAGCACATTATTGACATACATTGCGGCACCAATAGCAATCGTAAAAACGGAAACAGCAATATTTTTTGGTACCCCAATCGAAAACATAATTGGAAACAGAATGACTCCAACCGCAATAGCCGATCCAACTCCATAAGAGCTTGTAAAGATTAAAGCGATTACAAGAGTGATCAAAACAGTGGCTAAGACAGGACTTTTCTTTCCGACTTTTTCAGTGCGACGACTAATACTTCCTGCGATTCCAGTATCAACTAACACTCGTCCAAACCAGGAACCAAAGATAATATACGCAGCCGTTTTTCCATAATTTAAAACAGGCTCGGTAAAGATTTCTTTTACAGCTATGTTAAACGGCACCATTCCGATGATCGTCCATAAGATTGCCATTACGAAGAACCCAACAGTCAAGTTACCGCCCTTCATCGCATAGAGTACAAAAATAATGAAAGTTACGGCTAATAATATTCCTGTTATCGCGCTACCCATGTTCCTTCACCTCCTAATATTTGTTTAGCTCACTTAAGATGCGCTGGTATTTTGAAATTGGTTTTGCATGATCTTCAACAAAGAAATCATTTTCCAAATGATTGAATTTTTGGATCAAATAATAACCAGTCAGATAAGCAGCTAAAGCTTCTTTTGCCGCTACCTCCATATCTTCCTTATCTATTTCAGGTCGATGAATCGTTTCCATAAAATGATAAGCAAATGTTTCTGGATCGATTTTTGTTTGTTGTTCAGTCATTAGAATTCACTCTCCAATAATTCTTTGGCTTCTAAAATTTCGTCATTTGCGGTTGTAGGATACTCGATTGCAACCGGTACATCCTGAGGTAGTATTTGTAAAACTTTACGCCAATCAATATCACCATGATCAAGTCCTATTGCTTGTGGCTGTCCCTTTTCAACTTCTACATCCTTTACATGAATATAGCGAACATAGTCTTTTAATAATTCTGCAGCTTTTATTTCATCCTCACCAACAAACCGCCAGTTACCAAGGTCATAAACGTAACCAATTGATAAATCAGTATTTTTAATAGCATTCATAAAAGTATTGATAGCACTAATCGTTCCCGAAGTTTGAGTTTGATCATTTTCAATTGAGATAGCAACTCCAGAATCAACAAGCGTTTTCAATTCTTTTTCATGAAGTTCTCCATTAAAATCGCCAATATTCCATTTGATATGCTGAACATTCATTTGTTTAGCTTCAATCAAATATTGTTGCAACTTAGGATTGAGTTCTCCATTCACATAGACCTCATCAGGAACACTGTAAAATAACTTCAAATCCAATCGTTCTGCCTCTGATTGGATAACAGGAATCTCTTTTTTAATATCTTTAAAGTACTCTCTCCGAATCTCAACTTGGGTAAAACCTAAATCAGATATTTCCTGTAATAAATCGCTTTGTAAAGCACCATTAGCTACTCTATCTGCATAAACTAAAAAATTAAGCACAAGCTTTTTATCTCTCATAAAATCGCGTCCTTTCAGTTAGTTAACCGGTTTCTATATTTGTATAGTAAACCGGTTTCCAAAAAATGTCAACGATTTCAAAATTAAAAAACATCTGCCTTACAGCAAAATAAATAAGCCTTGTTTAGTAACCGGTTTCCAAACAAGGCTTATCTGTTAAGATTTATTTTATAAAATAACTTCGATTATACTGACTTCCGCCAACGAACAGTTGAAGGTACGATTATTTCTTGAACCTCTTCTGATTTCGTCGTCATTTTTTGCAATAATTGCTCGGCTACAACTTCACCAATCTTTTTTGAAGGCTGTTCCACACTGGTGATTCCAGGACCGACAAGTTCTGTTAAATTCCAATCATCGAATCCAGTCACGCCTACTTTTTCTGGAATGGCGATTTCTTGGTGAATCAACCACGTCAAGACATCCATCAGCATTCGACCGTTGGAAGCAAACAGCAAAGTCTGTAAATCCTCTTCAAGAATAGTTGATAAACTATCACTGATTTGCTCTTCCTGACTAATTTCGATCAGTTGGCATTGCTTTCCTGCTTCCTTTACCACTTGATCGACTGTTTCGTAGCGTAATTGTCGAGTGCTGACGTCTTTAATCGGTTCACTGATGACAACTACCTGTTCATAGCCCTTTGCCAACGCTTTTACCAATACCTCTCTTGTCGCAGCACGATTATTGGTCAACACAGAGGTCCATTGCACTGGATCCGTTTGCCTATCCACCAATAGCAGTGGAATGTTACGCTCTGAAATAAATGTATAATTTGCCGATTGTCTTGAAGAAGGCTGTAAAATAATTCCTTCAACACTTTGATCTAACAGCTTTTCCAATAGTTCTTTTTCCTGAGTGATTGAGTTTGCCGCATCCATGATAATCATTTGATACCCGCTTTTTTCTAAAACCTCTCCGATTCCCTTCAAAAGTAATGAAGAAAACATATTAGAAATATCCGCTACTACGACTCCAATCAAATAGCTATGTTTTGATTTCAACGCTTGGGCCTGTTTGCTAGGCCGATAGTTTAAGCGTTCAATCACCTCTGCGATTCTTTCTTTTGTCTCCTTCGACATATTACCGTAATTTTTATTTAAAAAGCGCGAGATCGTTGTTTTCGAAACACCCGCTTCTTCAGCAACTTCTTTAATTGTAATCTTCTTCATCTTGTCTTCTCCAACTATCTTTTTTATCATTGTAGCGAATTTCCAAGCGATTGGAAAGACAACAACTTAGCTTCTCTCCTAAAGCGAATCCGGCGGTTCATTTCCTTACATTCTCAATGCATCTTTGCTTTTATCCAAAACAAGCATAGTTTCTCTATTTGGTCTTGTAAAGATCACATTGTAATCTTGCTCACCTAGATTGGTATTGGGTTCGAAGGCTAATTGTTCTCTATCCAAAAAAAATTGAGCATTGATTCCCGGTTTATTTCCCCGCGCATCAATCCTGACCCACTTTTCCAATATCTCGAAATAAACAGCATTTAACGCATGAATACAATAGCGCTTTTCTTCATCATCAAAGAGCCGCAACTTTTGATAGCAATAACCTGTAGGAATACCCACGTTTCGCAATAATCCTGTTAGCAGATTTGCCTTGGCATAACAAATTCCGTGTCCACTCCTCAGTACCTCGACAGAAGTTTTGGTTACCTCATCTGCTTGGATATCCCAAGAATGATCGATCTGATCTCTGACATATAGAAAGGCTCTTTGAATGATTTCTATTTCATTTTTAGTATTGTTAAAGAGCTTCTGACTTAATCTTTTCAGTAAAGGGTGAGACAAACATATCTCTGGTAAATCCTGTAAGTAATCTTCACGCTTATTTGATTCTACTCTCATGTAAGTCCTCCTCAAAATTATAGGTTTCATCAATCAATAAATAATTACAGGCATATTTTTTACACATCGCTAGATTTTCACTGTTGGTTTTAATCAAATCTTCCATCGTCAAATCCGAATCATCCAGCCTTTTTTCAATGGTATTTGCATACTTTTTAATATCAGAAAAGTGAGTCTCAATATAGTTTTTCGTCATAATCAAACAGTAATAACTAATCTGATCCAAATATTCTTCAGAAAAAGACTGTTTCCAATTAAAGGGAACATATATGCCTTCAGTGATTAAATTTTGTTCGTTTTCAATCGCTGTTTTAATGATTTCTTTTAAAATATTCCACAGATAAAATGTAAGTTCTTCATCATCCGCTGGAGTTAAATCTATTTCGCCACTTCGGATCAAGCCCATCTTCAGATGATCAATTGACAAATAAGGATAATGATAGGTCTCCAATAATCTTTGTGCTAAAACTGTCTTACCCGTATGAGTCGCTCCCGTGATGATTACAATCATTTTCCACATTCCTTTCATTAAATCATTGCTGATTAAAAATTTGAGCTGATGTTTCTTTAACTTTCTTTTATACTAATTGTAAAAGAAAATATTTAAAGTTTTAGTTTCGATTTTTTACAGAGTAATTACTAGCTCTGAAATATATTACGAGGAGTGTTCGCATGAAAAATTATCGAGTAGCTTTTTTTGATATTGATGGTACCCTGGCCGATAACAACTTACCTCATGGTTTGTCCTTTGAAAAACGAATTCCCGATTCTGCAAAGCTGGCTTTACGCAGATTAAAAGAAAACCAGATCGAACCCGTGATTGCTTCCGGTCGGCATTATGGTACTTTAGCTGAAATGGCCGATAAATTAGGCGTGGACAGCATTATTTCATCCAATGGAAATTGTGTACATTATCAAGGAACAATGATTCATCAAAATGTAATCCCTCAACCGCTATTAGCAGAGCTCTTAGATCATTTAGAAAAGCTGAATATAGAATGTTTAATCGAAACTCCTCATGAATTGTATTGCTTCGAGACAAATCAATATATAGGAGACCCTTCCTCTAAAAAGACCTTGCTGAAAAAAACAGATCCGCTCCCGAAAAATGTCATCCAATTGATCGTTCCTTGGAGTGAGAAAACAGAGTTCAAATTAGGGATAGATTCCCCGCTTATCGCAGAAAAGGTCGCTCCAGTTGCGGCTAATATCCATTTGAAAACTGGGACAAAGGCAGAAGGAATTCATAAAATCTGTGACTCAATGAAGATCACGGCCAAACAAGCACTAGCCTTCGGTGATGAAGAAAATGACTTTACCATGTTTGATGCTGTAGGGTTTCCTGTTGCCATGGGAAATGCTGCGCCAGCTCTAAAAGAAAAAGCCGCTTATGTGACAACTGCTGTAAATGACGATGGTATTTGGAAAGCTTGTGTTGACTTAGGATTGATTACAGAATAGAAAACATCCGCCAGAAGAAGATTCTGACGGATGTTTTTAGCGCTCAGTAATATTTTGATATTCACGGTCTTCGGAAACTTCCATATAAGCAGGCCGAATGATTTTTTGAACATTAATCAGCTCTTCGATACGGTGTGCTGACCAACCAACGATTCGCGCGATCGCAAACATCGGTGTATACAATTCTTGGGGTAAATCCAACATGTGATAAACAAAACCACTAAAGAAATCAATATTGGCACTGACTCCCTTGTAAACTTTACGTCTTTCAGAAATGATTTCAGGGGCCAAACGCTCCACTTTACGATATAAGTTAAATTCAGCAGAGGCTTCAGATCCCTTTTCTGCCGCTAATTTTTCCACATATCTTTTAAAAATTTCAGCCCGCGGATCAGACTCAGCATAAATCGCATGACCCATACCGTAGATTAGTCCTTGTTTATCAAAGGCTTCCTTATTTAAAATCTTTTCTAAATAATCTCGAATTTCGTTCTCATCTTCACAATCATTTACGTTCTCTTTTAAGTCCTCCATCATTTGGGTCACCTTAATGTTGGCCCCACCATGCTTAGGTCCCTTTAATGAGCCTAAGGCCGCTGCGATTGTTGAATAAGTATCTGTGCCGCTAGAAGTAACGACTCGAGTTGTGAAAGTCGAGTTGTTCCCTCCGCCGTGTTCCATATGTAACACCAATGCCATATCTAATGTTTGGGCTTCTTGGCTGGTATATTTTTTATCTGGACGCAGCATTGTCAAAATAGCCTCTGCAGTACTCAAGTTTTCATCCGGACGATGGATGTACATGCTATCGCCCTTACTGTAGTGATTGTAAGCATGGTAAGAATAGACAGCAATCATTGGAAACGTTGCGATCAACGATAAACTTTGATCTAAAACATTCTCAATACTGATATCATCCGTTTTATCATCGTAACATCCCAATGTTAGGACACTCCGAGAAATCATATTCATGATATTATGTGACGGCGCCTTCATAATAACATCACGTACAAAGTTGGTGGGAAGTGTTCGTCTTTTGCCAATTAAAGCTTTAAATTCAGCTAGTTCAACTTCGGTTGGTAAAGTACCAAATAATAACAGATAACTCACTTCTTCAAAGCCCAGACGCTCTTCTGAAACAAAGCCATTAACCAATTCATTAATATCAATTCCGCGATAACGCAATTCACCATATTTGGAAATAACCTTATCACCGGACATGATTTGCGGATGAATCGTGGAGATATTGGTCAAACCAGCCAAAACTCCCTTACCGTCTAGATCGCGTAATCCTCTTTTTACATTATGTTTCTTATATAAAGAAGCATCTAAATAGTCCTCTTTTCGGCATACCTCGGCCATTTGGTTCAAATCTAACATCATTATGTCCTCCTAACCTTATTTAATTTAACAATCGGGTTAAGAAACATTATAACACCATTGGCGTAAAATGAAATACTTTTAATAATTTCATTTACTTTCTTTTTCTTTATTCGTATAATAAACCCAACTGATTTTAAACGATAACGTACTTAGGAGGGATTTGGGATTGAATTGGAAAAAAGAACTTTTTATCAAAAACGAACATTATACATACTTTGATCTTTCGGCTATTGTCAATACGTATCAAAAAAATATCGCTGATTATCCATTCAGCATTCGAGTACTTTTAGAAAGCTTAGCACGACATCAGGAGCTCGCTGATTTAGAGAATTTGATCACCTTTGACGCGAAACAACCATCAGGAGTGGTACCTTTTCGACCATCAAGAGTCGTTCTACAAGACTTTACAGGTGTCCCCGCAGTGGTTGATCTCGCTGCGATGCGTGATGCTGTCGTAAAGCTTGGCGGTGATCCAAAGCTCATTAACCCGGAAATTCCGGTAACTTTAGTTGTAGATCATTCTGTTCAAGTCGATTGTGCCGGCACCTCAGAAAGCTTGGCTTACAACACGGAGAAAGAATTTGAACGAAATCACGAACGTTATCAATTTCTAAAATGGGCGCAGCAAGCGTTTGACAATTTCGAAGTTGTTCCTCCAGAAACAGGAATCATTCATCAAGTCAATTTGGAATATTTATCTGATGTCATTTTGAAGAATGATGAAAATCTGCTGTTTCCTGACTCATTAGAAGGGACAGATTCTCATACAACGATGATCAACGGTCTAGGCGTACTTGGTTGGGGTGTCGGCGGTATTGAAGCTGAAGCTGCAATCTTAGGAGAAGCCTCCTATTTTCCAACGCCTGAAGTAATCGGGGTAGAGCTGACTGGCACATTGAATCCAGGAGCAACAGCAACAGATTTAGCTCTTTACCTAACTGAACTTTTACGTAATGAAAAAGTTGTTGGTAAATTTGTTGAGTATTTCGGAACTGGTTACAAAACTTTAAGTCTTTCTGACCGTGCAACAATTGCTAATATGGCGCCTGAATACGGTGCAACCTGCGGCTTCTGCCCAATCGACGAAGAAACACTGAACTATCTACGTTTAACTGGTCGTTCAGAAGAACAGATCGCGTTAGTTGAAGCCTACGCGAAACAAAATAAACTCTTTTACGATGGATCTGAAACACCTATCTATACACGTGTGATTCAATTAGATCTATCAATTGTTCAATCTTCTGTTGCAGGTCCAAAACGACCACAGGATCGGATTCAATTAGCAGAAGTGGCAGAAAATTTCCAAACTTCTTTAACTAATCCAAGTGGGCCTAAAGGATTTGGTTTGGATTCTGATGAAATAGATCGCAGAGTAACTATCCAAGGAACAAACAATACAATTGAAACTGGTGATTTAACCTTGGCTGCAATCACTAGTTGTACCAACACGAGCAATCCTTCTGTCATGGTAGCTGCTGGCCTACTGGCTAAAAAGGCTGTATCCCTTGGATTGAAGGTTCCAGAAACAATTAAAACTTCGTTAGCGCCTGGCTCAAAAATTGTGACCCAATATTTAGAAAAAGGCAACTTGTTAGAGCCGTTAGCTGAATTAGGATTTGATATCGTTGGTTATGGATGTACGACTTGTATCGGCAATTCTGGTCCTTTAGCAGAGGAGATTGAAACGACCTTAAAAGATAGTGAACTGGTAGTTTCAGCAGTTCTATCAGGGAACAGAAATTTTGAAGGCCGGATTCATCCATTAATTAAGGCAAATTACTTAGCCTCTCCTCCTTTAGTGATCGCCTACGCTCTAGCCGGTACGATTAAAAAGGATTTAACAAAAGAAGCATTGGCTACAGTCGCTGGTAAAGACATTTATTTAAAAGATTTATGGCCTACACAAGAAGAAGTGAATGACTATATCAATGATTTCTTAAATCCAGATGATTTCCGTAAGGCGTACAAGAACGTCTATCAATCCAATGAACGCTGGAATCAGATCGAAACCTCAGAGGGTGATTGTTACGAGTGGGACGATGCATCAACATACATTGCCAATCCACCGTTCTTCACAAATCTTGGACAAGAAGCAGACGAGACAAATCCATTAAACAATTTACGTGTCTTAGCCAAATTTGGTGACTCTGTAACAACTGACCATATTTCTCCAGCCGGAAATATCGGCCTTCAATCTCCTGCTGGTAAATACTTGAAAGATCGCGGTTTATCGTATAAAGATTTCAATTCCTTTGGTTCTAGACGAGGCAACCACGAAGTAATGATGCGGGGAACTTTTGGAAATATTCGAATTCAAAACCAATTAACTCCGGAAACAACTGGTGGGTACACAAAACTGGCGACAACTGGTGAAGAGCTATCCATTTACGATGCAGCAATGCAATACCAAAAAGAACAGATTGGTACATTGATTCTTACAGGAAAAGACTACGGGATGGGTTCTTCTCGAGACTGGGCAGCTAAAGGAACGAATCTTTTAGGTGTCAAAGCAGTTTTAGCAGAAAGCTACGAACGAATCCATCGCAGTAACCTAGTGATGATGGGCGTGATTCCGTTTGAATACCTTCCTGGAGAAACCGCTGAATCACTTGGTTTGACTGGCTTGGAAAGCTACAGCTTCGAATTTCCAACGGAACCGGCAATCAATCAAATCATTGATGTGACTGCCAGTGGTGAAAAGGATATCCACTTCCAGGCAAAATTGCGCTTTGATTCCGAAGCTGATATTGCTTATTGGAAGAATCAGGGAATTTTACCGCTAGTGATAAACAAAAAAATGCAAAAGGAGCAGGCATAATGACGAACACTTTGACTCCAATTATTCCATATATAGAGGGCGATGGTATCGGACCAGAAATTTGGCAGGCGACAAAAAAGGTTGTTGATGCGGCCGTTTCTTCTGCTTACTCAAATGATCGAAAAATTGAATGGCTTGAGATTCTTGCGGGTGAAAAAGCGTTTAACCAAACAGGTACCTGGCTTCCCGATGAAACATTAGAGGCAATCAAACAACATAAAATTGCTATTAAAGGACCGTTGACAACACCAATCGGGGAAGGGTTCCGTTCTCTAAATGTAACCTTGCGTCAAGAATTAGATCTATACGCCTGTGTAAGACCTGTCCGCTATTTTAGTGGGGTTCCTTCACCTTTAAAGGAACCTGAAAAAACGGATATGACGATCTTTCGAGAAAATACGGAGGACGTTTATGCTGGAATTGAGTTTGCTAATAATTCTGCCGAGGTCAAACAGCTTTTAGACTTTTTAGCAGAACAATTAGCCGTTACTAAAGTTCGTTTTCCAGACACCAGTTCGTTAGGGATTAAACCTATCTCTCAAGAAGGCAGTGAGCGTTTAATTGCGGCTGCTCTAGATTACGCCATCCAGCAAGGAAAAAAACGGGTCACCCTTGTTCATAAGGGAAATATTATGAAATTTACTGAAGGCGGCTTTAAAAATTGGGGTTATGATTTAATTGAAAAGAACTATCCTCAGGCTTTTACGATGAATCAGTACAAAGAAATCACTGCTGAATCCGGTACTGAAAAAGCGAATGAAGCATTAGAAAAAGCGAAAAATGCAGGGAAAATTATTGTGGATGACGTAATTGCTGATAACTTCCTGCAACAAATTCTGCTTTATCCAGAAAAATACCAAGTAGTCGCAACAACTAACTTGAATGGTGATTATATTTCTGATGCTTTAGCTGCACAAGTTGGCGGGATCGGCATTTCTCCAGGCGCAAATATCAATTACAAAACAGGACATGCGATTTTTGAGGCTACCCATGGAACCGCACCTGATATTGCTGGTAAAGGCTGGGCTAATCCTTGTTCATTACTACTCTCCGCATCAATGATGTTGGATCATCTTGGCTGGTTTGAGGCCAGCGAAAAAATTATGGCTGCCATTGAAAAAGCGTTGCAGAACAATCAGATGACACACGATTTTGCACAGATGATTGATATCGAAGAGTTATCTACTTCAGAGTTTGCTGAGTATCTAATCAAAACAATTGAAAAAACTAATTAACTAGTAAATCCCATGGAATAGCCTTCCATGGGATTTTAAGTGCGTATTCCAATCATTAAGTTCTTAATTAATAAGCAAAAACTATTTTTTTGAAAAAAACTAAAAAATATGGCTATGTTATTCAATAATTGTAAATCTTATTTACCTAAAAAATTGACACAAAAAATCACTCAGAGATATTCTCGGAGTGATTTTTTAAACAGGACGGTCCGTTAACTAAAGAAACATTCTTTGGAAACAATTCCTGCTACTTCACTGTATTTAATTAATACTTGCCCATTTACTTGGTCAATCTTATCTGCATCCAATCCGTAAAAACGTTCAACGTTCACAATGCATCCATTATTTTCTTTACGAATTACTTCTCCGATGATCGGCCGAGCAAAATCAGTTTTACGGCATTCATAGCTTTCTCCAACAATAATCGCTTCTTTATTCATTCAACCACCTCATTAATGTTTTATACTACACTTATATAGTAGCATTAAGCGAAGTAAAATACCACATTAAGGGTGTTATTTATCAAATAACCATCTTTTTAGACAAAAATTAAAAATTTTAGTTCAAATTTTCCAGTAATAATGAGACGTATTGTTCCAAGTAAAATTGATCAATTTGATCGTACATAGCTATCTCGGAACTATCTAAATCCAATACGCCTATCAATTGTTCCCCCTTCTTCATTGGAACAACAATTTCTGATCGTGCGGCTGAATCACAAGCAATATAATTTTTGTGCTCCAGTACATTTTCGACAATTAATGTTTGGTTTTTCTCAGCCGCTTCCCCACATACACCTTTCCCCATTGCGATATGAACACACGAAACATTTCCTTGAAATGGGCCCAAGATTAATTCATCGTTTCTAAAAAGGTAATACCCTGCAAAAACTGTCTCTTGTAATGTCTGATTTAATAAGGCAGATGAATTAGCCAAATTAGCTATCAAATCCGTTTCACCTTCTAATAATGCTTTTTGTTGCATCAACATTAATTTATAAGCCTCTTCTTTTGCTTCTTGATTTTTCCAACCCATGCGGATTCCTCCCAATTTAAATACGTAATAAGTGTATCAATTTCTCCAGATTGAGTATATAGAGTATTAATAACTTTCGGTTTATTCTACCGTAACTCTTTGAAATTCTCCATTGATTAAAATATAAGTGATCACAGACAAAAATAGTATTCAAATCATTAAAAGAGCGGCTTGTCAAGCGTTTTCACGATTAATTCCTCGTTGAAATATTTCATTATCGTTACAATCTATACGGTTACATAAAAATTCAAATACTTTAAACTTTTTCTTCATAGTTTCTTATATAATTGAACCCGAAAGCTGAAAAAAGTGAGGGAATCCATTGATTAAGTTGAAAAAATATACGGCACTAACTTTATGTGCCTTAACACTAACCACTACCCCATTAAGCGCATTAGCAGATGAGTACGATCAAAAAATTGCTGATCAAGATAAAAAAATCTCTGATTTACAACAAACTGAGCAATCTGCTGAGGATCAAAAAGCAGCATTAGAGCAGCAAGTTGCTGCCGTGGAACAAGAAGTGAATGCTGTTTTAAAAGAAAAGACAAATGAGGAAAAGAAATTAAGCGATTTAACAGCAAAGATTGCTACCCTTCAAGAAAAAATTCAAAAACGGGAAGAACAAATCAGAAATCAAGCTCGCGATGTTCAAACGAAACAGGATTCTGGTTCAATCGTTGATGCAGTGATCAATTCTAAATCACTTGGTGAAGCGGTTAAAAAGACAATGGCTGTCTCTACTATCTTAACAGCAAGCAAAAACATTATGGAACAACAAACCAAAGATAAAGCTGAGCTTGAAAAGCTTGAAAAAGAAGCCGAACAACGTCTTCAAGTGATCAACAAGAAAACAACGGAACTAAAAGCCAAACAAGAGCAATTAGTTCAAACAAAATTGGATCAGCAAGTGAAAATTAATGAAATCCAAGCAAGTATCGCGACTGAAAAAGATCAAAAAGATAAATTTGAAAAACAAAAAGAAGATGCCGAAAAGAAACGTCAAGCGGCTTTGAAAGCTTTAGAGGAACAACGCAAAAAAGAAGAAGAAGCTCGTGAAAAAGCACAAGCTGAAGCAGAAAAACAAGCGAAGAAAGCGGCAGAAGAAGCTCAAGAAGCAGCAGAAGAAGCGGAGAAACAGGCTGCTGAGGCTGAAACAGCCAAGCAAAAACAAGAAGCGGAAATTGCTCAGTTAGAAGCTCAAAAACAAGAACAAGAAGCGAAACAGCAACAGGAACAGGCTCAAACAGTTACCGATGCAGGTGCTAGTCAGGTGACAACCAATCCGACGACCTCAACATCGAATACCTCTAAGCCTGCGGCTACTAGCAGTGGTTGGGCCTCTCCATTATCAATTGGGTTAGTCGTTACAAGTCCATTTGGTCCACGCCAAGATCCAACAGGCGCATCTGGTACACAACACGACGGCATTGATTTTGCTGGTTCTGCCGGCACTCCAATCATGGCTTCTAAAGGTGGAACAGTCGTTGAAGCTGGTTTCCATTGGTCAGCTGGGAATCATGTAGTGATTCAGCATCCAGATGGCTACTACTCTTACTACATGCACATGGTTTCTGCACCAAGTGTTGGTGTTGGTTCATCAGTCAGTGCTGGTCAAGTATTAGGCGGTATGGGAACAACGGGTAATTCAACAGGCGTTCATTTACACTTTGGGGTTTCAACAGCGTTATGGTCAGGCTTTGTAAACCCTGCCTCACTATTAGGAATTTAATAAACGATTCAAAAAATGCAGAACAACAATCAGAATATCTCTGATCATTGTTCTGCATTTTTTATTTTATGGAAAAAGGTGATGAATATGACGATTGATGAGATTCTGATTTATTTAAAAGAAGCGGCATCAGAGAAATTTAGGAAGAATATCATCAAACTCGGAATTCCGGCTGAACAAACACTTGGGGTTTCAACTGCTGAATTACGTAAGTTCGCTCGAAAAATTCCAAAAGAAAAAGATTTCTTAATGCAGCTATGGCAAACCAATTACCATGAATGTAGAATACTTACCGTGTTAGCACTAAAGCCTAAAGACTGTAATGATCAAGACATCAACTATTTAATGGATGGCATCATTTCTTGGGATCTCTGTGATTTGTTGTGTAAAAATATTCTGATTAAACAAAAAGACTTCGATCATTTCATTCAAAGTTGGATAAATTCTGACAAATTGTATTTCAAACGAGCGGCTTTTACATTGATTGCAAGCACCTCAACACATGCCTCCCTTACAATCGCTGAAATAAAAAACTATTTAGAGTTGATTGAGAGCTATTCAGATGATGAACGTTTGTTAGTGAAAAAGGCCGCCTCTTGGGCTTTGAGAGAACTTGGCAAAACCAATTTAGAAGCCAAAGAGTTAGCGATTAATACTGCCGAGACAATGCAAAGACAAACATCTAAACCACAGCAGTGGATCGCTAAGGATGCCCTGAAAGAATTGACCGTTTTAGTTCAAGCCCCTGGTCGCTCTCGCCTGATCTCAGCAAAATCGAAAATGGGAAAGAATGCGTAAAAAAGACAGAAGCAAAATGATATGCTCTCCCTAAACAAGGGTAGCATATCATTTTTTTGCTTCTGACTTTTTACTATTCTGCTTCTTCAATATCTTTTGAGATTTCGTCCAATTTGATCTCATTTGAGAGATAATCTGCATTCTCGGTTGGAAAATGTTGTCGGAATTCGGCTAATTCCATAAGATCAACCGTTCCATCTGACAACTTAAAGTCCAATACGTGACCGCCAAATTTCCGATCATCGCTAATGAAATGTAAATGGAATCCAGCAGCAGCGGCACCGTGAAATAATCTTGGTGTAAAGAAACCGACAATCGTTCCAGAAATATTATCGGCCTCAAATTCTGGTTGATTGCGCGCAATTTCAACGAAACGCGGATATGGTTTTTCTTGTTTTGGCGCGACCCGCACATGCATATGTTTAAACTTGCCATTTATTTTGACAGCCGCAAATAAATTGTGGCTGATTTTTTCTAAAATGTCCTCTTTTACAACATCATCAGAAACGTTCATTAAAGTAAATCGTTCATCTGATTCAAAATTAGTGACTGCTGCATAAGGTGTTAACTCATCACCAACTAATTGATTGATTTTTCCTGTTTCATCAGCGTGGTAAATGACACCATCTAGGAAAATGACTTCACCGTTGGAGCCTTCTAATGTTCCCAAACCAAAATCACCGTAATTTGATAAAGTACCGATTTTTTCGGTTCCATCCATTAAATCTTGCATCAAACCACCCAGTGTTCCATGCTGATAGATATAGCTTTTTGTTTTCACTGTCATGAGTAATCCCCTTCTTTTGTTTTATTTCACAGATATTCACTAAGAAGGTCTAATAGAATTGATCAGGTAAAATTGTTTTACCTAATTCCTTATTATCTGAATAATCAATCGGAATATCGATGATTACCGGCCCTTCTGTGGCTAGCCCCTCTTGAATGGCTGTTTCTAATTCTGCTTTTGATGTTGCACGTAATCCTTTTGCTCCAAAAGCCTCTGCATATTTCACAAAATCCACAGGCCCAAAATGTACACCTGAAGAACGATCGTATTTCATTTCTTCCTGAAATTCAACCATGTTGTAGCTACCATCATTCCAAATTAAGTGGATAATTTTTTGCTTCAAGCGAACAGCTGTTTCTAATTCTTGCGCTGAGAATAAGAAGCCGCCATCTCCGGAAACTGAGAATATTTGAGTATTTGGACGTACTAGTGCAGAAGAAATTGCCCATGGCAAAGCTACCCCTAATGTTTGCATCCCGTTACTGAATAGCAGATGACGTGGTTCATAGCTACGAAAGTGACGAGCCATCCAAATATAGTGACTACCGACATCCACGGTTACAGTCATTTCATCTGTTACATTTTGTTGCAGTGTATCAATGACTTCTAAGGGATGGACGCGACCTTCTGCCGTTTCACTTTTATGTCTGCCGTTTGTTAGTTTATCTTGCAATGTCGATAAATAATGATCAGCATCCGTTGATAATTGGTAACTATCAATCGAATCACTCAATTTTTCAATCGTTTTGGCGATGCTGCCAATTAACTCAGCTTCTGGCTGCATGTATTGATCGATTTCCATAGGGACTTCATCAATTACTACAATACGTGCATCTTTCTCTGCATTCCAGTTTCTTGCTTCATACTCGATTGGGTCATAGCCAATTGCTAGGACTAAATCACTACGCTTCAGCAGCATATCTCCTGGTTGATTGCGAAATAGTCCAACGCGGCCAAAGAAATGATTCTCTAACTCTCGTGAAATAATTCCCGCCCCTTGGAAGGTTTCAACGACTGGTAAACCAGTTTTTTCAACCAACTTCCGAATCGCAGCTGTTTCTTTTTTTCCGGATGCTCGCATACCGACTAATAATGTTGGTAATTTTGCATCACGAATTCGTTTAGTTAAGTCCGCAATATCTTCCTCTGAGGCCGCACCTAAAATCGGAGCAGATAGTGGCTTAATCGCTTCTCCTTGCACTTCCCCATCCGTTACATCTTGAGGAATAGAGAGAAAACTAGCACCCTTTTTAGCTGTTTTTGCAATTCGAAACGCATTCGCAATATTTTCTGATAAGGTTTCTGGATCTTGAATCTCAGAACTATATTTTGTGATAGGTGCAAACAGTGCTGCATTATCCATACTTTGATGAGTCAACTTTGAAAGGTCAGAACGTTTTACCTGTCCGGCTAAAGCTAAAACTGGATCTCCTTCAGCTGTTGCGGTAACTAAACCTGTTGCTAAATTACTTGCTCCAGGGCCGCTGGTGGCGATCACAACCCCCGGTTCTCCAGTCAAACGACCAATTGCTTGAGCCATAAACGCTGCGTTTTGTTCATGACGAGCTAAAATTAGTTGTGGTCCGTGATCCTCTAATGTATCAAAGACGCCATCAATCTTGGCACCAGGAATCCCAAAAATAAATGGAACATTATGATTTTCTAAACTACTTACAATGATTTCTGAACCCTTCTTACTCACTGTATTACATCTCCTTAAAATCTGTATCAATTATATTTGATAATATAGCACCATTTCATTTATTTATCAACAATGAAACATCAACAGAAGTTGTTTTATCAGAAAAGCACTGAAATTTTCATTATTCTTGATTTTTTTGTTTGAAAACGAAAAATGAACGATCATGCTCATTCAAAAAGACAAGCATCATCGTTCGTTTGTTAAAGTGAAAATATTTTTTAAAAAAGCTTCTACCCTATTCAGAAAAATTGAATTCTGCTCCCCAGTCAAAATTTCCCGAGCGTTCAAAGGATTGCGGCCAATGTGCGCACCACTCAGGCCCTTGAAAGGTTTCTAATACGTCAAAGCTTGCTGTATAAGGCTTGATATCTAAAATTGGACTGTTATCCTCTGCATCCAGATATTCAAGATACACTTTGTTACCTTGGATACTGGTAATTTTTGCTGCCGACAGCGCGATTGGATTTGGTCTAACCGGACCTCTTGTAGCAAAGGTTCCCAGTTCTTCTGGTCCGTTTGTATAGGGCTTGCTGACCGTTGTTCCTCTAAGTTCAGGTATATCTAAATGATGGAACCAATACAAAACATACAAATGACTAAAATCATCCAAACCGATTAATCCGTCTTGATACTCTGGCAATAACTCTAAATAAACACCTGCATCCGTTTGTTTCACTTTGCCGATTTCTTTAATTTCCATGTTGATTCCCCCAATTATTTTTTGAGTCGCGACCTCTAATTAGAAGATAAATCCTCACGTTGCGTGAGAGTCAAGGAAATTAATGGAATTTGTAACTCAGTCAGGTATTCCTCAGGATTTTCTGTATGTTCTGGACCCACATGACAAATTTGTCGCGTGGCTTTTACCATGCTGAATTCAGGATGTTCCTCCAGCCACTTAGCAAATGCTTGATAAGCTTCTGGAAGCTGATGGTAATTTCCTTCGACATACATGATTGCCGCATGCTCCAGTGCAGGAAGCTCTCGCATTTTCAGTGGTGCCTCTGCTACGATATCTGAAATAATCGCTACCTCAACATCTACGCCTTCCTCCAGATATTCCTTATCATGAAAAATTGTTAAATTCTCATCAGGGCTAGTCGGAAAAGCAATTCCTTGTTTTTTTAACAGAGACATAAACTCTTTCCAAAGTAATCCTTCATGATAAAAGCTCTTAATTCTCTTTCTCAAACTGACGATGGAGAAAGCTGGAATTTTCTTGATCGACACTTGGTATTTTCCTTTATGCTGCATCCGTTGAATCATTTGATGGATTTGCTGCTGACGAAATTGATCACGTTGGATTTCTTTTTCAATTTCACGATCTTTTTTTAATAAAGCTGCGGTAAAAATCTTCGGATCTTGTTGAATCAAGCTTTTGATTTCTTTCAAAGAAAACTTTAGCTCCCTCAGTAACACAATCTGGGCTAAAACTTCTAATTGTTTTACTGAGTAATAACGATAACCTGATTCTTCATCAACTACTTGCGGATGAAGCAGATCGATCTCATCATAATGACGCAAGGTTCGAATCGACACCTGACCAAGCTGGGAAAACTCACCAATTTTCAGCAATAAAAACACCTCCATTGCTCATTATACCGATACTTAAGATTGTTATCAGCAAAAATTTATGGGATAATAGATACGAACTCTTGTTCTTCTTTTGTTCTTGTAAATTCAGGAAAAAATGCTCAGGCAAAAGCAAATTAGAATGGATGGTGTACAATGCATTATAAAGAATATAAAACGATTTTATCAGCAAAAAACGGTTTGAATCTCTTTCGCGGCTGTACACATGGCTGCATTTATTGCGATAGCCGCAGTGACTGCTACCAAATCAATCATCCCTTCGAGGACATTGAAGTAAAAGCGAATGCATTAGAGATTTTCGAACATGAGCTGCAAAGACGGCGAAAACCCTGTATGATTGGTACCGGAGCAATGACCGATCCTTACATTCAATTAGAGCCTCGATTAAAAATGACACGTGGAGCTTTGGAATTGATCGACAAGTATGAATTTGGTGTAGCAATCCAAACGAAATCTGCACGAATTTTACGGGATCTCGAATTATTAACATCAATTAATCAAAAAACCAAAGCCGTTGTTGAAATGACTCTGACAACTTATGATGAAGAGATATGCAAAATCTTAGAGCCTTATGTTTCTACTACTAAAGAGCGATATGAAACTTTGCTGAGGTTTAAAGAGGTCGGCGTACCAACTCTTGTTTGGCTCTCCCCTATTTTGCCTTTTATTAACGACAGCGAAGAAAATATTCGCGGTATTTTAGATTATTGTGTTCAAGCCGGAGTCAAGGGGATTCTTTGTTTTGGTTTTGGGGTAACCATGCGTTCAGGAAATCGTGAATATTTCTACGATCAACTAGATAAGCACTTTCCAGGAATGAAGAAAAAGTATCAATTTGCTTTTGGTGATAATTACGTATGTAACAGTCCTAATAATGATCGGTTAATGAGCATTTTCATCGAAACCTGTCAAAAACACAATATCCTTTGGCGAACAGAGGAAGTTTTCGGATATTTACATGAATTTGAAGATAAACGTGAACAGCTTTCACTATTTTAGAAAAATAAGCTAAAACGCTTGCTATGAAACTCGTTTCATAAATTATACTTCCTTTGTAAAGAAAATAAGGAGGAATTTTTATGAATACGTATGTGAAGGTCCAACAAGCTGAAACACAAGAACATTTTATCGTTTCCCTGCATTTTTCCGAAGACCAATTGAGACTTGTACGAAATCGTGGTTTCAAACGTCCAATCATTGAGAATCTTCAAAAAAGTAAAATCAAACATTTACTTATCAACGAAATGTTAGGTTGTCCAATCGTTAGTTTCTTTTATCAGGATCGTCGCTATACATTCTATCAATTCGGTCCTGCTGTCATCGAATATTTAAAGGAAAATTTAGCTGCTTAAACTAAAGAGGTGTTTCTATGGCAAATATCCGCGATATCGCAAAAATTACTGGCTACTCTGTCTCCACAATTTCTCGTGTCATCAACAATCATCCTTACGTTGACGATAAAAAACGAGAAAAAGTACTGAAGGTAATGGCGGAGCTGAATTACGTGCCAAATCGTTCCGCTCAAAATCTGAGCTTTGGTAAAACCAAAAATATCGGTGTGATCCTACCTTTTGTGAACCATGAATATTACGATCAGATGCTCAGCGGTATCATGCAAGCGGCTTTTGACCATGGTTATCAAATCAGTTTGCTACCGACCAACTACGATCAGGAATTAGAGAAACGCTATTTAGCGGAATTTGCGAAACGAGCCTTTGATGGATTAATTGTCACAACTAAGGCGAACTCAATTAAAGAGTTTTTTGACTATTTTAAATACGGACCTATTATTTTTTGCGAAGAAATTCCGAATGCTGATGCCAGCTGTGTTTACATCAATCTGAAGCAATCCACCAAAGAAGCTTTTTCTTATATGAAGGAAAAAGGTATCAAACGTCCTGGAATGACTTTGGGAAGAAGCAAAAATATTAGTCACAACTCAGAGTTTTCTATTCGCAGCGCAAAAGAAATCTATTCGGATTTTGATGAAGCAAATATTTTTTGGGATTGCATCGTTTCAGAAGACGGCATTCAAGCTGCTGAATTTTTTAAAGCTCGAAAAGTTGATGGTATTCTCACATTTGGTGATGAAATTGCCGCAACCATTTTACAGCAGTATAAAACAGATCGGCCTTTCATTATTGGACGAGAAAATCTGCTGATTAGTGAAGTAATGGGCTTTTCTACTCTTGATCATCATTTGGCGGAATGCGGTAAGAAGGCCTTCGAAGCGTTTTATCATAACAAGCACGAAAAGCTCTGTATCTCTCACGATTTTATTAAACGTTAAACCGACTGAGGAAATAGTTCAGTCGGTTTTTTCTTTTCACAAAACGAATGGAAAGGAAGCTTTACATAAAAACGAAAAGGGTTTATACTTATAGTATGGAAAGGAAGCTTTCCCTAAATGAGGTGAAGAAATGAAGAACCGCTTAGAAGAAATGCGCAAAGAACGCGGAATCAAGCAAGAGGAACTCGCTATTTCACTGGAAGTTTCTAGACAAACAATCGGATCATTGGAAAATGGCAGGTACAATCCCTCGATCCTTTTAGCATTTAAGATTGCTCGCTATTTTAATGTCAGTATAGAAGATATTTTCATATATGAGGAGGAGGAAAAATGAAAAAGTCAATGCTTTATACCGGATTTGTTTACTTCTTTGTCGGTATTATGAGCTTGGTTATTGCCTTAACGACCGCATATCCACTCGAGCCTTTACTGTGGGGAATCACAGGAGCCGGAATCGCGCCTGGTGTTCTTTTGATCGCAAAATACTTTTACTGGACGAACCCCGCACGCAGAGCTGACTATGAAGCACGGTTAAAAAACGAAGCGATTCAATTAAATGACGAGCGAAAAATTATGCTTCGAGATAAAAGTGGTCGACTTGCCTATATTGCTATGATGCTTTTACAGTTGGTATTAACCTTCGTTTTTTCCATTTTGAGCATCCTTGAGTATTTTTATCCTTTCTCTAAATATGCCTGTATCGGCTTGAGCATTCTCTTGATTATTCAATATGTCTTTGGGATTGTTGCTTATCGACGTTTGAGTAAATCTTTATAAAAATAACCAGCTGAAAAAAACTTCAGCTGGTTGTTTCCTTATAGACTGATTATCTTATTGCTAACCTCTTTGACGAAATACGCATCATGCTCGATCAGGATCATTGTTGGTTTAACTCGTTGTAATAGCTCCAAAATTTGCTTTTGATTGAAAACATCGAGATAGTTCAACGGTTCATCCCAAATATATAAATGTGCCGATTGCGACAAAGATTTTGCCAGTTCCACCTTCTTCCGCTGCCCCATGCTCATGTTTTGAATACAATTAGCAAAAACGTGCCGTTCCATCCCTAGTTTCCTCAGGTTGTTTAAGAACTGTGAATAATTCAACCCCTCTTTTTCTGCAAAATCCTCCAGCGTTCCTTGATTGCTTTCGTAATTCTGTCGAACACGACTGATTTTCAATCCATTTGCTCGATGAATCGTTCCTTTAATCTCTCCACTAAATTCTCCTAACAACGCGTCGATCAATGATGTCTTTCCACTGCCGTTTTTTCCCGTAATTGCTAAACATTCATTAAGTAATAACTCAAAACTCTTTCCATTGAATAAGCTTTTTCCAGAATAACTTAACGATAGCTCCTCTACCTGCAAAATTCGACGATGATAATTTGGTTCATAGGACATTTTTAATGCATCCACCGTTTCGATATTTTTTAACAGCTTTTCCTTTTCAGTAATCTGTCCCTCTACCCGTTGAACGATTGCTTTTGAGCGTTTCATCATTCGGGCAGCATCCGCTCCAATTGCTCCGGGACTGACGCGACGATATTCGGTATCGATAAAGCCCTTTGGTTTATTGGTTTTATCTTTCTCCCTAGAAAAGGACCATTCTGCTTTTTCCTTCGCTGTTTTTTGCAATCTGATGATTTCCTTCTTCAATTTACTATTTTGCGCCTGTTCATAGGCATCACGTTGAGCCTTTTGCTCTTCATAGGTTGTAAAGTTTCCTTGATAAAGAATTAATTGACTCTTCTCAATCGCTAGAATATGGTCCACGGTTTGATTTAAAAAGGTTCGATCATGGCTGACCAAAATATATCCTTGCTTTTTCTTTTGAAGGTAAGCTGCAACTTGTTGGCGGCCCTTCATATCCAAATGATTCGTTGGTTCATCGATTAATGGAAAGGAATAATCATCTAGAAATAACAGTGCCAAAAGAACTTTGGTCTGCTCCCCGCCTGACAATGTTGAGTACGGTCGCCAAAGCACATTTAAGTCGCATTGTAGCAACGTGAGTTCCCGCTCAATTTTCCAAATCTCTAACTCTTCATTTTCTGATAGTGCATAATAAGTTAATTGATTGGGATCGTTTATTTGTTTAGGGAAATAATTCATTTCCAACTGATGAATAATCTGCCCTTGATAGGGAATTTTTCCACTTAACAAATTTAGCAATGTGGTTTTCCCTCGCCCATTCCGACCAACAAGACCCAATTTCCAATCAGCTGAAATAGTTAATTTTGCATCGTTGAACAGCAGCGTTCCTAATTGATCATATCCAAATGTTAAACGTTCGATTTTTATGTTTGTCATTATAAACACCTCGCAATGACTTCAAATGAAGCCAAAAAAGACCCAGTTATTTCCGAAAAACTGGGTCGACGAGCTATTTTTAGACATTCGGGCCTTCAGAAAATAAGCCCTTTATGCACAAAAAGGAATCTCGCTGATTATCCACCAATTTTTCGAAAATCTGCACACTGCTCCCTTAGTCTCCAGAGGTACAGTCTTAATGCAGCTTCTCTACTTCACTGATGAATCAATCATGCGTGATCCCTCACTTTCCTTTTTGTAATTTTACGATAGCATGAAAACGTTCTATCGTCAAAATTTCTTAAGATTTTCTAGTGAAATATTACTAAAGGAGCTTGTCTAATTTAAATTGCTTTTTGATTACGGTGGTTGTTTACCTATTGAGTATCGAATGAAAACCTCTCCTCCATAGAAGCTAAGGATAGGTCAAACAAGTTTTTATTCATTTGTTTCGTGGAAATATTTTTCCTGAACCATTTGCATGATTTCGGCTTCAGTCAGCTTCTTCGTTTCATTAGCAAAATCATAATATTCTGGCTTTTGATCGTAATACACTTCTGTCGTTAAAGTAGCATCTGGCAAATCATCGAACAAATCAATGGGAATACTGTATGCATCCGTTGGCAGCAAATGGTAAAAAAGATTTGAGCCGCAGTTTGAACAAAATCCTCTTTCAGCCCATTCTGACGATTTATATCTGCTGACCAAGTCTTCAGAATGAATGCGAATATCCTTTGCCGTTCCTGCTTCAACCGTCAAAAGCGGACCTGATCCCCATTTCCGGCACATCAAGCAGTGACAAGCACCTACTTCTGAATGTACATCTATTACTTCAATCGATACTTTCCCACATAAACAAGTTGCTGTTTTCATTCTCTTTCCTCCTTTTTCTTCCATTGTAATAAAAATATCGTTTGCAAACTTGATCTCATTTGTCATTTTTTTGTTGAAGTTTGCGAATTTTCTTTTGACCAAGTAATAAGCTGATTAATAATATTAGGAATTTGTATTCCTTCATTTTCTAGTTTTCTCAACTCATAGAGCCATCGATCTCCGACTGAGAATAACTCGTCTTGTTCAGGTTGATGCAAAGAAACCACTACATTTGTTTCTTTGCTATGATCGAAATCACTCATACTTCGATGAATGGCTGAGATACTATAGCCTGCTTGACGCAGCATGTAGATAACATGAAACCTAACTAGCATTTTCTCCGAATAGTAAGTAGTCTTCGCTGATTCGCAATGATTTGCATGGACGAGCCCGTTTCTTTCCCAATTCCTCACCGCTTCAACAGTCACCCCAAAAATTTCAGCAACTTCTTTTCTGTTATATCTTTTCTCTTCTGTGTTGTCGTCTTGCGTGTTTGATGTATTGCTCCAATCCAATAGTATTTTACCTGCCTGCTCAGCAAGCTGGATTTCATTTCTGATAGCGGCAATATAGTCTTCATAACGTCTTTGACTCATTTGCCAGTCTTGTTTAGCGATCGCATGCAATAGAGCATCACCTGTTTTTCTAATAGCTCTTTTTGTAAATGGATAGCCAAAGATTTTTCGGCATATTTGCAACTGCAGTACGTGAAGCTCAGTAAATTCTCGATAACCATTTTTACTTCGCTGGGCTTTGCTGATATACGACAATTTTTCATATAAACGGATGGTATTAGGATGAACAGCAAACATTCTTGCTAAATCGATTACTCTATAAATGTTTCCTTTAGTCATTTTACCCCTCCCGTTAGTCGTTTATCTTTGCATAGTAATGATCTTTTTTAAATAGCTTATCCCCATTATAACCAAAACAGCTCCTGTAATGAGTAATATCTGTTGAACACGCACAATATCTGCCAAAGGACCAAAGAAAAGAATAGCGATCGGCATTGCACTGGCTGTAATTACTTGAACTATTGAGAAAACCCTGCCCAAAAGCTTTGGATTTGCGGTTTGTTGAATTCTAACAGTTTGCAAGGTCACGATAATTGGTAGCAGAATTCCTGTGAGTCCTACTAAAATTTGATACAGCCAAAAGTTGGAGACTGCACCTTCTAAAATCAACAATAGACCAAAGGTTATCAGCAGGTAGGAAATTACTCTTGCTTTTTGTTTGACATCTCCAAAAAACGAGAGAGATAGACCGCCAATGATTGAACCAAGTCCCCAAATGATTTGGTTGAAACTTAAACGCCAAAGCTCATTTCCAAAACTGCGTTCAATTAGCAATGGAGCTAGCGTAGCAGCAGGTGTAAACAGCACAAATGAAAGTGCATAAGCCAACATGATTTGTCTCAATTGACGATGATGAAAGGTATAGGTTAGTCCCTTCTTTAAATCTGTTAAAATATCTGATCGCTGATCTTTAGAGATCTTTTTCTCTATTTTTAATCGAAACATAATCAGAACAGCTGCTGCAGCCGATAAAATATCAATAATAAATGTCCAAACAAGACCAAACTGATTTAACACTAGTCCGCCTAGTGCAGGAGCCAACAACATCATCGCGGAACCTAACGCTTGATTAATCCCTTGTACTCGAGCTAATTGATTCTCAGGTACTAATTCAGGAAAAAATGAGGTCACCGCAGGAGTCTGAACACCAGCGCCAATCGAGCGCAGCATCGAAACAATTAAAATCAAATAAAGGTTTTTAAACGCTGAAATAAAAGCAACGACTAAAATCAATGTTGCTATAGCAATGAATGTGTCAGAAAGTATGATCAGCGTTTTCTTGTTATATCGATCTGCTAAAACACCGCCCCATAAAGAAATCAAAGCCTGAGGCATCATCGAGCACACGGTAATCATTGTCAGCCATCCCCCCGATGAAGTCTCTAAAGTTATATACCAAATGATGGCGTAACTAACTAGCTGCGAGCCAAAGAGAGAAATATTTTGACTCGCTAAAAATAAGCCGATTACTTTATTCATAAATATATTCACTAAGCCACCTCCAATACTTTGATAAAAGATTAGCATGCCACTACGAGGTGGTGTATGACTGTAAGCTTTGTTTTTTTTTGCTTATTGATACAGGGTTTTAAAATGACTAACAACTGCAAAAAAACAAGGATATCTTATACATATCCTTGCTCACGTATCTATTTATTTTTTGATTGGCAACCAGATTTCTAAACAAGCTTGACCCTCTAAAGACACATAGGTCTCTAATTCCGGTCCATCGCATTTTTGATAGTTTGTTTGCGGCAACCATGTATTGAAGATTTGCTGCTGTAACTGATAATAGGCATTTGAGACATTTTCTGTCTTGTGATAATCATAGGGATCACTTACAAAAACAGCATACGTCTGATCAGGAATTTCCAACGTTACATATTCAGTTGAAATATCCTGATTTAAAACAAAGCCGGTAAAATAATTTAAGTATCCCGACTTTGCTGGGGCGGGATTAGCAATGGCAAAATAAGGTTCTCGCTTTAACCCAAAAAAATTCTTACGGATCGCATCACTTTCAGCAAACGTTCGTAATGCTTGATCTCTGAAAAACTGTTCCCACTGCTTTCCAGTATTTTTGAACAGCTCATCTTCTAAAAGAAGCTCCTTCATTTTCCCAACCACCGTAAAACTCGACAAATGCTCAATATGATAATTTAGTGTTTTACCACCGTTAACCTGGATATCCAAACGAATCGGCGGAAAGAAATTAATCGCTGCATGAATCGATTTTGTCTGGCTTGGTGTGAGACCATGAAATTTAGAAAAGGCACGATTAAAAGCAGAACGATTGGCATAACCGCATAAGTCAGACACTTCATCAATTGGAATTTCCTGACGTAATAAATCCACAGCTTCAGAAAGACGACGATTACGCAAATAAGTTGAAAAAGAAAAACCCGTTAAATAAGTAAAAAAGCGATGGAAAGTATATTCTGATAGTAATGCTTTTTTCGCTAAGTCCTTAAGGATGATATCTTCAAATAAATGATTTTCAATATACGCTAAAGTAGCCGAAAAACGTTCAAGGTCTTTTGACATGAAACTCCTCCTGTAATTCTCTTTAATCAGAATAGCATATCAAGGAAAAGTTACGAACCTCTACTTGTTTATTTCACCTATTTTTTTCGTACAGGCACCCAAATTTCAACCTCATCGCCTTGACCGTAAACTTCCAAATCCGGTCCAGCAGAAACCATCTCACCTGTTGCATAGCCTGTATTTAACAATTCATAGTCATTTGTCTGTGCTGCCCATTGGGTTACAATCGCAAACTGTGTCTTTCCAGAAGTTTTTCTGGTACATGGAAAAACGGCCCAACTATTTGCCGGTACTTCTACTTCTGTTAATTCTTCAGGTATCTCACTGGTGGTTGCGACTGCAATATAATAGTCGAACTTTTTAGCATCCGTAGTATCCACGTTATAAAAACTTGCACCAATCAAACCATAGGGTTCATGGTTGATCAACGGCAACAGTAGCTCATGCTTTCCAGAAGACATAACTTCATTCCAAAGAGCTGGACAATCCTTCATACCCTGCTGTTTTTCATTGGTGGAGGCTTTTTTAAATCCTGCTAACTTAAAATTGTCTAATTCTACGATTCGATAGTCCATAACTAATCCCTCTCTTTCTTTTCACCACTATAGCAAACCCTTCTTGATTTCCTTTTATCCTTTTTGAAGCAAAAAAAGAGAAAGACATACTCGCTATTTATCACAATAATCAACTATTTGAAGAAATTTTAAAATAACACTTGATTATGATTTTTAATGATATTACTCTAACTATAGAAGGCGCCTTCGGAAATGGAGGAAAACAATGAACGAAGAAAAATTCAAGACAATTCAACAAAAGATCGAAAAGGATTATGAAAATATCACAGGGATCATTGTGCAAAAAAATAACCAACTACTGTATGAACACTATTTTAATGACTGTGATGTTTCAAGCAAGATCCATGTCTATTCCATCTCCAAAAGTATTCTTTCCCTATTATTGGGAATCGCTCAAGGACAAGGTTCTATCAGTGAAATGGATCGCCCAATTTTAGACTACTTTCCAGAGTTTCAACCGAAGGATTCAACCGTCAGGGAGATTACCTTGGAAAACTTACTGACGATGACTACACCCTATAAATACAAGAATGGACCACTAGCTTATATCAAGTATTTCACTAGTAAAGATTGGACTAAATTTACTTTAAAGCAGCTCGGCGGAAAACAGCCGATCGGGCAATTCAACTATACTCCTTTGATTGGTCCTGATCTATTATCAGCGATTCTAGCTCGTTCAACGAATCAGAGTGTCTTAGAATTTGCACGTAAAGAACTATTCAAACCGCTAGGAATCAATGTTGAAAAAGCAATTCGCTTAAAAAGTGCGAAGGAGCAAACCAAATTCAATCAATCCACTACCGAAAATGGCTGGGTAGAAGATACAACCGGTCTGAATTCTGGCGGATGGGGTCTAACGCTTTCGACTCGTGACATGAGTAAAATTGGTCAACTGATCTTAAATCAAGGCAACTGGGGAAATCAACAGCTGGTTCCTAAAGGTTGGTTAGAGAAGATGCAGCAAAAGCACAGTCACTGGGAACAAGAACAGCTAGATTACGGATATCTGTGGTGGATCATTGATCCTGCTAAGCCCATCATTGCAGCTATGGGGGATGGTGGTAATGTCATCTATATTGACCATGAGCAGCAACTGGTTATTGCGATCACCGCTCTTTTCAAAGAGAATGTCTATGACCGCATTGCGTTTATTCAGCAGGATATTTTACCTTTGGTATAAAATAGGAAAGGCTTCACGAACTCGCTCAGCTTTTGCTTATTGCCGATAAAGCTAGTTTGTGAAGCCGGACATGGATATTCCCGTTGTAAAGCAATTAATTCATGTGAAAATTTTACACTTTCTATACATGTCAAAAAAATCAAGCAGCGTCTAAACTGCTTGATTTTTTATTTGCTCATAGCTAAAAGCTTTTTGACTGTATTGGCGTTTCGGATGGTCACATGATGATTAACAGCCGTGCTGGCAATCTTTGACCAGCGAGCTTTATTAAAGGTCTTGCGCGGTGCTGACCAAAAAATCACTTCACCATGATGAGCGATTTTTTCGTATTCGGGTTTTACTTCCCCGACTATTTCTAAGACCTCTGTTATCGTCATCGGAGGGATCATAAAAATGGCATAATGGACCGTTTCTTCTGTTTGATCCCACCATTCAGGTGCATGTATTAAGATTTCAGCCAACTCATCAACTGCAACAATAGCCACCGAAATGTTTAAATCAAAGTGCTCTAGTATCAATGCTTCGCAAATGTCGATTAATCTTTTTTTCTCTTGAATATCACTAGAAAAAAGGACATTGCCGCTATTGATATACGTCATAACCTTAGTGAAGCCTTTTTGTTCAAAAGCGGCTCGTAATTGCGGCATCGCGATTTTGTTCCTACCACTCACATTGATTCCCCGTAGCAAAGCAATATATTTTACCAAATCATTCCCTCACTGACTCGCTAATATTTTTTTAAGAACATTTTTGTTCAGCATGTGTACTGTCAAAAACTTTCCTTGATAATAGACCGCCCAATTGTTAAAAATACCAGGAAGCTTTTTAGCCTTTTCTACGCTGTCCACTGGGATCAGGGTCAAAGGCAGATTTTCCTCTTCACAATAGGCCTCGACTTCCTTTAAACCATGGGGAATAAAGGGACATTGGCGTCCAAAATAAATCGTCAACTCTTGATTATCAATCGTTTGCTTTCTTGCGGTATCAGAAAAAGCCGGCGCAGTTCCATCAAAGGATAACGCTAATAATTGATAACCACCTTCGATTTCATCAACAGCCTTGAAGCCATTTTTTTCCATAAACTTCTTATCCGATAAAAATGGCGACTTCTTTTTAGAACTGATAACACAAATGCCAGATTTATTTTGACGTCTCGCATCCTCGATACAATAGTTCAATAAATTTTTCCCATGACCTTGTCCCTTGTAGATGCCCGAAACCCATAGACAATAAATATACAAATAATTCTCGCCGATTACCGGCACCCATGCTGTTTCTAGCGGCGCATATTCGATAAAAACTTTTCCATTCGCATCCAGCTTGCGGAAGACATGCCCCTCGGACAAACGTTCACCGATCCAAGCTCGTTTAGTGTCTACACCTTTTTGATGCTTCTTACCGGAAATCGCACAGCACAAATGTTCATTTGCCAGATTTTCCGTTGTAACATTCACGTACTCAACCATCAAACCCCTCCCCTAGCTTATTCACTTAAGTATAGCATTAAGTAACATTTGAACATCTATAATATTTTTTAAATCCGTTCTCAGAAAAAGCACACTTCAATATTAGATAATAAAAGGTCTATAAAACCATTGCATATTTAAGACTGTTTTCCTTCGTAAATCCGACACTTTCATAGAGCTTATGTGCAGGATAAGCGGTATCTAAACAGGTTAATGAAATTGAATGGTAACCTTCATTTCTGGCATTTTCAATAATATGTGATAAAAGGTATTTCGCAATCTGCTTTTCGCGATAATCCATTCTTACAGCGACGTTAAATAGCATCAGACAGGGTTGGAAATCAAAGGTGAATAAATCAAGCGCATATTGAGTAGCACTGCCAATAATTGTAGTCCCTTCTTTGACAACAAAAATTTTGTAAGCTTGATTTTCATTATACTTCTGATATTTTTCTAAATCATTGCTTGTACCAAAACACTCATCAATCAGCTCTTTGTATGACTTCAAATCTATTGGCTTTAAGATTTCAATTTCCATAAACCTTTCCTTTCTCAATAGGCAATAAATCCTTCCAACTGCTTAACTAATTTAAATACAGAATACATAATACTCGCTCCCAACCCTTATGTTCTGAAATAACTATAGCAAGGCAACCTTTCTTGAATGTACACGTAGTATTAACCTAAGATTAAAATTTTAAAATCATTCTTTTTTTCACCAGCTTAGCCGCTGACACAGAGCCTGTCGCATTTCAACCAACTTGAAAACACTCATGAGCAAGTTAGTAAAAACTGCCGCAAAGCAAATTTTTCATATTGTCTTGAGATCGCATATTGGATTTTGCATGGCCTTCTCAAAAAGTGACTTATTTATCTCTTTTCTATTGACTTCAATCCTCAATGTGATATATTTATCTCATAAAGAGACAAATTCATCACATTGAAGGAGTATAAAATGAAAAAAGAAAAAAATAGAAAGATAGTTTTTGCTGGTATTTTTTGTGCGTTGGTATTAGGAGCAGCATCTATTCACTCTGTCCTGTACAATGACAGCCGTTTAATTAAACCAACAGTCATTTCAGAGTATGTCTTTCAAATAAAGGACGTGCCTATGTGGATTGCACTGATTCTTACAATCGCCTATGTACTTCATTTAGTAGGCACGATCTTCAGTGTAATCTGGCAGAATAAAGCATTGGAAAAGAAATGGACGCGAAAGATTCATCCAATGTTAGGTTTACTTGGCTTTGCTGGTTTTTTTGGCTTTTTTGGTTTTTGGACTTATAGTGAATGGGGAATCATTTATCCATTTTTCGCTTTTATTTTCTTCGGATTTTTTGGTTTCTTTTTTGAGGGCAAGTTGTCTGATACTTTAAAGGATGAACTCTATGAGGAAAATGAGAAAAAGGCTGAATTAAAAGCCTATAAAATTGGTTTTCTTCTACTATTTTTAGCAATTTGGGCAATTGCTAGAGGAATGCTTTCGTGGAATCTTGAATGGTGTGCGATCTTTATGTTAAGCTCAATGTCACTGATCTATGGAATTGTATTGTTTCTCAGCAAGTATTTCTTATATCGATTTGAAACCGAGGCTTAAAAAATGAATATAAAGTTTGAATGTCACTTAAAAAAGTATCGAACCTTGAAGGGCTTAACTCAGGAACAGCTGGCCGAACTAGTTGGCGTACGACGTGAAACCATTATGCGGTTAGAAAAAGCGCAATACAACCCTTCACTAAAACTTGCTTTAGACATTGCGAAGGTTGTTGATACCCCAGTCACAGAATTGTTTATTTTCGAGTAAAAAAGTACAGTCCACAGACGTTTGATCTTGGACTGTACTTTTATTTGTTACTCTAAAGATACAAGACAAAATTCATTAATTCTCTTAAGTATCCTTTAGATGATTCTTTTGAATTTTTTTACCGTCATAATCATCGAATACTCATACTTAAGTAGGACGACAATGAAATCGTTTTTAGTTAAACTAAAGAAAACTTCTGGGAGGAAATTATGCTGAAAAATGATCACGAAGAAAGTAAATCTAGTCAATGGGATACAGCTGCAGCTTCTTCTATTAAAGAATTTCCCGCTATGAGAGTGAAAAGAGGAAAAACATTCTTCTTCGTTTCCTCCATCTTTTCAACAGCGTTTATCCTGATGCTGCTTTTCATTAATACTATTTTGAATTTGAATCTTGATTTCACTGGATTTCTAAATATTGCTTGGCTGGCAGCAACTTGTATTATCGGCTTCATTCCATGGCTGTTCTTTTATCTTATTGACAAATATCGAATGATTACAGCCTAAAAAAACCTTCACTCAGTAAAGTTGGTTCTATAATATTTGGTGTTGTTACTCTTTCTGAGTGAGAACACCAAGTATTTTTTTATACAAAAAGACATTTGGTTGTCCTATAATTAAATCGCTGAACCCAATCATAGGAGGCGAACCAAATGTCCAGTATTAAGAATATCAAATATAAAGATAATTGCCTAGACAAAACCATCAAACAAAT
>SKEM01000077.1_pt1 | contig 76119 bp, 70 predicted proteins | sample 4826731 | NCBI WGS metagenome assembly SKEM01 (sample SAMN11008809, study PRJNA524170) | human gut metagenome | biome: Human fecal sample; material: Feces; isolation source: fecal sample from pouch patient p37 | host: Homo sapiens | place: Israel: Tel-Aviv | collected 2015-07-27 | reverse complement strand
GGCGCCCAAAGGTTCGCTCAGAATGGTTGGAAATCATTCGCAGAGTGTAAAGGCACAAGCGAGCTTGACTGCGAGACAGACAGGTCGAGCAGGGACGAAAGTCGGGCTTAGTGATCCGGTGGTTCCGCATGGAAGGGCCATCGCTCAACGGATAAAAGCTACCCTGGGGATAACAGGCTTATCTCCCCCAAGAGTCCACATCGACGGGGAGGTTTGGCACCTCGATGTCGGCTCATCGCATCCTGGGGCTGTAGTCGGTCCCAAGGGTTGGGCTGTTCGCCCATTAAAGCGGTACGCGAGCTGGGTTCAGAACGTCGTGAGACAGTTCGGTCCCTATCCGTCGCGGGCGTAGGAAATTTGAGAGGACCTGTCCTTAGTACGAGAGGACCGGGATGGACATACCGCTGGTGTACCAGTTGTTCCGCCAGGAGCATCGCTGGGTAGCTATGTATGGATGAGATAAACGCTGAAAGCATCTAAGTGTGAAACTCGCCTCAAGATGAGATTTCCCATTCCTTTGGAAGTAAGACCCCACAGAGATGATGTGGTAGATAGGATGGAAGTGGAAGTGCGGTGACGCATGGAGCGGACCATTACTAATCGGTCGAGGACTTAACCAAGTCAGGTGTGAGGATTCTTGATGAGAAAAGATATTGTTTAGTTTTGAAAGCACAAGCTTTCAAAGTGTGGTGATGATGGCCTGAAGGATACACCTGTTCCCATGCCGAACACAGAAGTTAAGCTTCAGCACGCCAAAAGTAGTTGGGGGATCGCCCCCTGCGAGGATAGGACGTTGCCACGCCAACCAAGAGCTTTACCAGTGATGGTAAGGCTCTTTTTTTGTTTTCCGCTATGATAGAAAAACGATGCGTACCGCATCAACCGCCGTCCTAGCTTAGCCCAATGGCCCGGGCCTGCCTCGGAGGTTGGGGCGCACTTCCATTTTGCGCAAATCCAAACATTTGTCCTGTCTTTCCCCAGGTCTAGAAAGGAAATTACATTGGAGACTGATTAAGTGCGAGCACCGTAGCATGTAGCATAAGCATGCAAGTTTAAATCCGGGGGGACGAACTAAACAAGAGGAAGGGCATTGCCAAGTTGATCACAAGTGAGCAATCTTCACAACTGAAAACGGTTGCAATATAATAAAACCGTTGATAGATCATTAGGAATGGATAGTGAGGAGGCTCATGATGGCAACTGTATACATGACGGCGGCCTTTCCGGACGTCGCAAGTAAGGTGTTGGATGAAGCGGGGATCGACCACGATGGTTTTAGTGGCGAAGGCCTGATCACCAAAGAGGAACTACTCAAGCACGTGGGCGACGTGAAGGTCTTGATTACGCCACTGTCGACCAAGGTCGATCAAGACGTCATCGATGCGGCCCCAAACCTGAAGCTGATCGCTAACTTTGGGGCTGGCTTTAACAACATCGATACCGCCTACGCCCGCAAGAAGGGGATCGACGTGACCAACACCCCCTTTGTTTCCTCGGTGGCGACCGCTGAAATCGCTAGTGGACTAGCAATTGCCCTGTCACGGCGGATTGTGGAAGGTGACCACGTGATGCGGACGGTCGGTTTTGATGGCTGGGCGCCGCTGTTCTTCCGGGGGCACGAACTAGCGGGTAAAACGCTAGGGATCGTTGGCTTAGGTGATATCGGTAAAAACGTTGCCCAACGCCTGGCTGCCTTTGACATGAAGATCCTCTACACCCAACGTCACCAGGCCGACCCAGCGGTGGAAGCACATTACGGCGCCACCTACGTTAGCCTAGACGAATTGCTGGAGCAAAGCGATATTGTGTCCCTGCACTGCCCATTAACGCCGGCGACCACCCACATGATCGCGGCGCCGCAGTTTAAACATATGAAGGACAACGCCCTGTTGATCAACTGTGCCCGGGGACCGGTCATTGCGGAAGCCGACCTGTTAGTTGCCCTCAAGAACCATGACATCGCCGGGGCGGCCCTTGACGTTTACGAAGCAGAACCAGAAGTGGCGGATGAATTTAAGCACCTCGCTAACGTTATCTTGACCCCGCACATCGGGAACGCCTCCTATGAAGCGCGGGATGCGATGGCTAAAATCGTGACGACCAACGCCGCCCAGGTGTTAGCGGGTAAACAACCGCAATACGTGGTAAACGGAAATGAAGATTAGTTAATCAATTCACAAACTATGGTCAAAACCACCAAAAAAGCCGGCAAGCTTTGTTCACTGCGGACATTGTATTGTTGGCTTTAGTTTTCAACAATGATTAAAGAGATGGTACCAATGACAATCGTTGGCCAACTTGTTGGCGAAAACGGCGGTCGGGCGGTTCAATTCGACTGGCAGCCAATTGCCGGGGGTAACGTTGAGCTGCAACGGGCCCTGGCGTTCTTAAACAAGGTATCCCTGGAAACGGAGGTGTAATGGTGGTTTACAAGACAATTGATGAAGCGAACCAAGCGGTCGTCAACAAGGTGATTGCCGGTTCCCCATTCCTGTTAGACGTGGTTCCTGCCCACACCGTGATTGACGAATTCAACCACGGTAAGTTGCTTTTGCACGCCGGTCCGCCGATCACCTTCGACAAGATGATCGACCCGATCCAAGGCGCCTGCATCGGGGCCGCCCTATTTGAAGGTTGGGCGGACAACGAAGATGACGCCCGTCAGCTCTTGGAAAGCGGCGAAGTTCAGCTGATGCCGTGCCACCACGTTAACGCGGTCGGCCCAATGGGGGGGATCACGTCCGCCCACATGCCGCTGTTGGTGGTGGAAAACCAAACCGACGGTAACCGCGCCTACTGCACGATGAACGAAGGTATCGGGGCGGTGCTACGGTTCGGGGCTAACGGACCGGAAGTGATCGAACGCTTGAAGTGGATGCGGGACGTCTTAGGGCCGGTCTTGAGCCTGACCCTGCAAAACCGCGAACCGTTAAACGTGAACGTCTTAGTGACCAAGGCGATTGCGATGGGGGATGAATTCCACCAACGTAACATTGCCGCTTCCTTGGCCTTCTTAAAGGAAATGGTCCCGACCATCGTGGGCTTAGACATTGAAGAAGACAAGAAGCAGGCCGTGATCCAGTTCTTGGCCGACACCGACCAGTTCTTCTTAAACGTCATGATGGCGTCTGCCAAGTCCGTTATGGATGGTGCCCGTCAGATTCAAGAAGGAACGATCGTGACGGCGATGTGCCGGAACGGGTATGAATTCGGGATCCGGATCGCCGGGATGGGTGACGAATGGTTCACCGGTCCGGTTAACACGCCGAAGGGGCTCTACTTCTCCGGCTTCTCCGAAGAAGACGCCTCCCCGGACATGGGGGACAGTGCGATCACCGAAACCTTTGGGGTCGGGGGCTTTGCTATGATCGCAGCGCCGGCTGTGCCCCGTTTTGTGTGAACCGGGGGCTTTGATGACGCCCTGCGGATCAGTAACGACATGACCGAAATTACCACGACCGCCAACCCGAACTTCCCGATCCCAACCTGGGACTTCCAAGGGATTTCAACCGGGATCGACGCCCGTAAGGTGGTCGAAACGGGAATTTTACCGGTCATCAACACCGGGATCGCCAACAAGCGGGCCGGGTTGGGCCAAATCGGGGCCGGTACGGTGACCCCGCCGATGGAATGTTTTGAAAAGGCCGTGCTGGCCTACGCCAAGAAGCTCGGCTTTAAGGGGGAATAACGATGGTCAGGGCGCAAGCGGATCGGGCAGTCAGGGAGTTAGCGAGGGGCCAGTGGCAGGTTCACTCCGTCTTCTCGCACGCCATCAACCTGGCTAACGACTGCGAGCGCCGCTTATTATTACTGGCCCCCCACCAGGGGCGCCAGGTCCCCGGTGGAATCTTACTTGCCCCGTCAGACTTCGCTAGGCTACGGGCCAGTTGGTCGGTCGGGCAAACGGCGAAACTAACGGACAGCGGGTTGTACACGGACGAAGGGTGCGTGGTGTTTGACACCTGGTACGATTCGACTTACCAGCCTAGTTCCCCCTTAGTTGACCGGTGCAACGCCCTGATTGAATTGGGGTGGCGGGCCACCTGGCCGACCGGCTTTCAACGGCCCTTTAACGCCCTGGTGACCGGAGCCTTAGACCAAGAAATCGCCGCCCTGCAAACCGAACCAGGTAGGGGCGTCGCCGCTTTAATCGGCCGCGGGTTGGGGTTAACCCCCGCCGGTGACGATTTCTTACTCGGCTACTGGTTGGTCAACCAGACCCCCGGACCGTGGGCGACGGCCTTTCAAGCGGCCCTGCTAGAGAAAATCAGTTCACCAAGTTACACGACGACCGTCAGCCGCAATTACTTACAGTGGGCCTTAGCAGGGCACTTTAGCGGTTCCTTGTTGGCCCTGACCAACTGGCTGGCGGGTGGCGACGGGCAATTAACAGAGCGCGTCCATTCGGTAATCGATTACGGAAACACTTCCGGCAGGGACACCCTCGCCGGAATGGTCGCCGGATTAATGCAGCAAACAGGATGAGCAACCAAATAGGAGTTGAAAAAATGGCAAAACGAGTGGTAATTGCCGTGGGGGGCAACGCAATCTTGCAACCCCACCAAGCCCCGACCTTTGAAGCCCAACTGCGAAACGTGCAGGTCACGGCGGCGCAGATTGCAAAGGTTGAAGCAATGGATTACGAAATTGTCCTCACCCACGGGAACGGTCCCCAAGTCGGCAACGTCTTGCAACAAAACGACATCGCCAAAGACGTGGTGCCGCCCTTCCCGTTAGACGCTTGCAACAGCGAGACCCAGGGGAGCATCGGCTACATGCTGGAACAAAGCCTCAAAAATGCCTTGAACCGGCAGAAGTCCTCGGCCAACGTGGTCACCTTTTTGACCCAGGTCGAAGTCGACCCGGCCGACCCGGCCTTTAAGAAGCCAACCAAGCCCGTTGGTGTCTTCTACAGTGAAGAAGAGGCTAAAAAGCTCCAAGTCGATAAGGGCTGGGACATGGTTGAAGACGCCGGCCGGGGCTGGCGCCGGGTGGTACCGTCCCCGAGCCCGCTGCGGATTCACGGGGTGGACGCGATTGTCCACCTGCTGGAACAAAACATGATGGCCGTGGCCGGTGGTGGGGGCGGGATCCCCGTCTACCAAAACAGCTAGGGTGAAATTGAAGGCTTAGAAGCGGTAATCGACAAGGACCGGACCGGCTGCAAGTTAGCCCAACAAGTCGATGCCGACGTCTTCATGATCCTGACCGACGTTAGCAACGTCTGCGTCAACTACGGTACACCAGACCAAAAGGCCCTCAAGTCAATCAGTGTTGATGAAGCGCAACAATACCTGGACGAAGGCCAATTTGCGGCCGGCAGCATGGGCCCGAAGGTGGAATCGGCGATCGCCCTTGCTAAGAGCGGTAAGACCGCCATCATCTGTGCTTTAGATGAAGCCGACCTCGCCCTGCGGGGAAAGGCCGGCACTCAGATCAGCGTGTATAACTAATTAGCGAAAGCGTTACCAATATTTCTCCTAAGTATAGTAAAATTAATACCAAACCAAATCTCTTGCTCACCCGAGTGGGAGATTTTTTGTACCCTGCGTTTGGAAAGGATGAGACCAATGGTAAAGAAGATCATTTTAGACTGCGACCCGGGCCACGATGACGCCTTAGCGATGACCTTGGCCGTTGCCAACCCAGCGATTGACCTGGTGGCGGTAACGACGTCGGCGGGTAATCAAACCCCGGATAAGACTTTAAACAACGCCCTGCGAATGCTGACGCTTTTAAAGCGCACTGATATCCCGGTGGCCGCCGGGGCCCAGGTCCCGCTGGTCAAACCACTAGAAACGGCGCCCAAAGTTCACGGCGAAACCGGCCTGGACGGGGCCAACCTGCCGGAGCCGGGCTTTTTGCCCCAAAGCCTGCCGGCGATCGAGTTAATGGCGCGGGTCCTGCAAGAAAGTACGGCCAAGGTGACCCTGGTCGTGACCGGGCCGATGACCAATGCCGCCCTGTTTTTGCGGACCTGCCCGGACCTAGCTAGGGAAAAAATTGACCAAATCGTCTTCATGGGCGGGGCAATGGGGCTGGGTAACTGGCAGCCCAGCGTCGAGTTCAACATCTTCGTCGACCCCGAAGCGGCCAAGATCGTGCTGAACTTTGGCTTGCCGCTGGTGATGGTGCCCCTAAACGTCACCCACCAGGCCCAGATTACCAAGCCAGAAATTGACGAAATTGCCCAGTTGGATAACCCGGTGGCCCAGGCCTTTGTGGGCTTGTTGAACTTCTTTGAACGTTACCACGAGGACCCAAAGTGGGGCTTTGTCGGCGCCCCGCTCCACGACCCCTGCACGATTGCCTTGTTGATTAACCCCGCCCTGTTTGACGGCGTGAACGTCAACGTCGACGTGGAGACGACCGGGGAGTTAACCCGGGGCGAAACGGTTTGCGATTACTACCACCTAACCGGCAAGCCGGTCAACACCAAGTTAATCCTTAAGGTTGACCGGGCCGGCTTTGTTTCCCTAGTCAAAGAATCGCTAGCCAGTTTTGGTTAGAAAATTAGTTTGCTTTTAAAACCGTTGGGCGTATCCTAAGAAAAAAAGCGCCCGCCACAAGAAAGGGATCCTCAAAATGGAAGCACACCAAGCACTCGAACGCCGTCGTAGCACCCGTTGGTTTTTGGACCGTCCGGTCGATCCGGACGATTTAAAGACGATTGTGGTCCAGGGACTGCACGCCCCTTCCTGGGTCAACTCCCAGCCCTACCACGCCCACATTGTGACCGGAGAGACCCTCCAAAGGATCAAAGACGACTACCTTGAGGCCAGCAGGAATGGTAAGGAGAGCAAGCCGGAACTGCCCCCGACGCCGCTGGAAGACTGGTCGCCCCTAGCTCAGCAAAACATGACCCACTGGAGGGAAGGGGTGGAACACACCCTTGGCGACATGAAGGTCATGGAAGAGGCCGCCGCTCATTTGTATAACGCTCCGGCGATTGTTTATTTAACCCTGCCCAAGAACTTCTCGCCGTGGTCTTTGTACGACCTGGGCGGTTTTGGCATGGGGATGATCATCGCCGCTACCGACCAGGGGATTGCGAGCCTGCCGGCCTACCGCTTCGTGATCTATCCGGACATCATTCGCCAACACGTTGAGATTCCGGAAGACGAGGTGTTGGTGCCTGGGATTGGCTTGGGCTACCGTGATTCCTACGCCCCGGTGAACCGGATTATTGCGGCCCGCGAACCGCTGACCGAACTTTTAGACTATAAGGAGTAATTGTAAGCCATGGCTGACCAAGAATTGTTCATGCAAAACATGTTGACCGAACTAACCACCTCGCAACGCTTTACGGAGGGGAACGCGCCCGCCTTCTCCCCCGACCGGGTTAATTACGACCCGGCTTCGCCTTTAAATGGGCGCCGGGTGGCCTTTTTGGGTTCTTCAATCACCTACGGGCTCTTCGCCAAGGGGGTTTCCTTTGTCGATTACCTGCAGGCCAAGGACGGTTTGGTCGCCACCAAGGCGGCCGTTTCTGGGACCACCTTGGCCGGTACCGACGTCAACGGCTACTTAAAGCGGATGAAACGGCGCTTCAACGGTCAAAAAGCGTACGACCTCTTTGTCTGCCAGCTATCGACTAACGACACTCGGCACGGGGCGACCCTAGGTAAGCGAACTGGCAACGAGCAACGGGAGGGCTTTGACCTGTCAACCACGCTGGGGGCGATCGAAGAAATCTGCGCGTACGTCAAGCAGACCCTCGACTGCCCAGTCCTCTTTTACACTTGCGTTAACCAAAAAGACGACGGCACCTACGCCCAGCTAGTTGATGAACTCAAGTTGTTACAAGCCAAGTGGGACTTTGCCATCCTTGACCTGTTTAACGACGCCGGCTTAAACGCCGCGACCGCTGCCCGCCCCAACGCCATGTATGACGAGGTCCACCCGACTCAGGCGGGCTATTTGAAGCTGTGGTTGCCGGTCTTTGAACAAAAGCTCGGCGCCCTGCTTGGTTAGGGGGGCAGCCATGGAATACGAAGACTTATTTAAAAAGATCACTGCGTGGGCCCACGACCGCGGCATCGACCAGGCCGACCCGCGGGTTGAATTCATGAAGATGGCCGAGGAACTCGGCGAATTATCGGCGGCTTATAACAAAGAGCACCACGCTAAGATGGTGGATAGCATCGGTGACTTGCAAGTGGCGCTGTTGATCTTTTGCCAGTTGGTCGGCGTCGACCACAAGGAAGCGATTGAAGCGGCCTACAACCAAATTAAGGACCGGACCGGTAAGACGACCACCGCGGGGGTGTTCATTAAGCAGAGCGACCTGCACGATTAATGCATTCTAAGCATTAATTCCGATCAAAAGAAGGTATCGGCGAATTGCTTGTTTAATCTTGGCCTAGCGGGGTATGATTAATAACGTAAATGATTAAGTGAGCAAGAAGGGAGCGCATTAACCGATGAAAAGTGCAATGTTTATGAAAAAGGGGCTCGTTGAAGTCCAAGACGTTGACAAGCCGACCGTTAAGAACCCAGACGATGTCGTGATTAAGGTTTTACGGGCCTGCGTTTGTGGTTCCGACCTCTGGGCTTACCGGGGCTTAGATGACAAGCCGGCCAACTCAATCAACAGTGGTCACGAAGCCATTGGGATCGTGGAAGAAGTCGGCGCAGACATCACCACGGTTAAGCCGGGCGACTTTGTGATCGCTCCGTTCACGCACGGCTGTGGCCACTGTCCAGCTTGCTTAGCTGGTTTTGACGGGGTTTGACAAGACCACAGTGATAACTTCTCCAACGGGACCCAGGCTGAATACTACCTGGCCCAACACGCACAGTGGAGCTTGGTGAAGGTACCAGGTAAGCCGGAAGACTACAGCGAAGCCATGCTCAAGTCCTTCTTGACCCTGGCCGACGTAATGGCTACTGGTTACCACGCCGCACGCGTTGCCGACGTTAAGCCGGGCGACACGGTGGTGGTAATGGGTGACGGGGCCGTTGGTTTGAGCGCCATCATCGCCGCTAAGCTGCGCGGCGCCAAGCGGATCATCTCAACTTCTCGTCACGATGACCGCCGCGAGTTAGCCGCTGAATTTGGTGCTACCGACAACGTGGCCGAACGTGGCGACGAAGCGGTGGAAAAGATCCTCGCCATGACTAACGGCGGGGCCGACGCCGTCCTCGAATGCGTGGGGACCGCTCAATCGACCGACACCGCCATGAAGGTGGGTCGTCCGGGCGCCATCGTTGGCCGGGTTGGTTTGCCACACGACGCTACCATGGACATAGCCACGCCGTTCTACCGCAACACCGCCGTTGCTGGGGGCCCAGCCTCCGTTACCACCTACGACAAGGACCTGCTCTTAAAGGCCGTCTTGGATGGTAAGATCAACCCGGGGAAGGTCTTCACCAAGACCTTCACCCTGGATGAAATCAACGACGCCTACCAAGCCATGGCTGATCGTCAGGTCATCAAGAGCTACGTGAAGGTTAGCGATTAGAAGTGAGTGGTCAAAAAACTCCTCGGCGGACCGTATGGCTAAGGGGCCGGGCGTAGGATAGTCCGCTAGCGGTGTTCTACGTCCGTTCTTAGACACTAGGTTCGCGGTTTTTGAGCACGTTAGCTGAATAATCGTTGAGAAACATAAAAAACCGCCGTCCCACATGGGGCGGCGGTTTTTTGTGTGCTGATTGGTTGATCGCGTTGCTTACAGTTGTTGTGCTACCGCTTGGTTAACGGCGTCGGCCTGGCTTTCAATCAGGGCGACCTTGCTGGCAATCACTTCTTTATCCATCGTGATTTCCCGGGTCAAGCCCGCCACATTTTCCTTGGGTTCAAAGAAGGCGTTGAACTCATCAGACCGTTGCCGGATGTGGAAGACGGCGGCGGTAACGGTGATGAAGGTGGCAAATTCCATGTCACCACCGACCGTCTTGTCTAACCAATCCCACTCGTTGCGGATCCAGTCCCAAGCCAGCTGTTGGCCGGTCGGGTTGGCCAAGACGCCGCGGTACCAGCCGCGGAGGTCCTGCGGCTTGATGGTAGTGGCGTCTTCGAAGTGGTCAACTAGGTCACGGAGTTGGGCGGTTTCCTTGGTGGCGACCAAGGCGCCGCGCAGATCTTGCTTGTAACTTGGGTCGCTGGTCGTCCGGTAGTCGGTCAGTAGTTGGTCAAAGAGGGCTGATGTGTTGAAGTTTTGGACTTCGTTTTTTAAGACTAATGGCCGGATGGTGGCTTCGATGCTCAGTGGTTGGTTTTGGTGATCCAAGAAGATTTGGTGGGCGGCTTCCTTGGCCTGGGCGTTGTCAGCGTACAAGGCGGCGCTTAAGACCAACGGCCGGGTCAGTTGGTCGTCGATGGCTTCGCCAGCCTTGGCCGACCAGGTGAGGCGGCGAGCTTGGTTCACGCTTAATTGATCGAAGAAGTGCTTCAGGTTAGCTTCTTGATCGCTGCCCGGGGTGGTGAAGTTCTTCAAGAAGTTGGCGATCTGGTAGAGGGCGGTGTTGACGATTGAGGATGGGTCGTCCTTGAACTTGGTCAACAGCGGGACCAAGGCGGCGTAGGAAAGCCGCTTCCCTTCGGCTAAGAGGCGCAGGTCCTGGAGTAGTTGGCGCTTGGTGATTGAATCCAGTTGGTCTTCTTCTTTTAAGATGTCTTCTAAGAGGGTGGCGTCGTAGTTGACGATGAAGTGGGAGTTGTTACCGACGTTGATCCGCAGCGGTTCACCGGCTTGAGCACGTAATTCCCGGTAGTCACCCAGGTCTAAGCGGGTGTCCTTCATGATTTGCGGGGCGGTGAAGTTAGCGTTCAACGGAATTTCCCAGGTCCGCCCCTGCTCCTTAGCGGCGCCAATGAAGAATTGTTCCTGGCTTAAGATCAGGTGACCGTTTTCGACCGTGGCCGCTACGACCGGGTAACCCGGTTGTTCCAGCCAGGAGTTCATGATCTCGCCGATGTTGATTCCGGCCGCGTCGCCGAGGACTTGCCATAAGTCGGCCCCGGTGGCGTTGCCGTATTGGTGGGCGGCAAAGTAGTTCTTTAACCCTTCGCGTAGCTTGTCGTCATCGAGCAGAGCGCGGACCATCACCAGCATCCGCGAACCCTTGGCGTAAACGATCGCCCCGTCAAAGAGGGCGTCGATTTCGGCCGGGTCATTAACGGCCACGTGCACCGATTGCACCCCGTCGGTGGCGTCGCGTTGCAGAGCCATCGGGGTTTCGGTCGTTTGGAAGAGTTCCCAGATGTGCCAGTCAGGCTCCAGGGCGTCTACGGACAGGTATTCCATCATGTTGGCAAAGGATTCGTTGAGCCACAGGTCGTCCCACCACTTCATCGTGACCAGGTCACCGAACCACTGGTGGGCCAACTCGTGGGTGATAACGGTAGCCACGACCCGCTTCATGTCCAAGGCGGTGTTGTCCGGGTCAACTAAAAGGTAGGCCTCCCGGTAGGTGACTAAGCCCCAGTTTTCCATCGCCCCGGCCGAGAAGTCCGGCAGGGCTAGTTGCCAGGAGTGGGGGAGCGGGTACTTGGTTTGGTAGAAGTCCTCGTAAAATTCGATCGCCCGCTTGGCAATGTCTAAGGCGAAGTCGAGTTCCTTTGCTTGGTGGGCCTTGGTGGCAAAGACGCCGACCTTGACCCCCGACGTAGTCTCGGTGACCCTTTTTTGTAGGTCACCAAAGGCAAAGGCGACCAGGTAAGTGGACATCTTAACGGTCTCTTCAAAGTAGTGGTAGCCGTCTTCGACCCGTTCTTCCGGCATGTTGGCGAGCACCGTTTCGCCAGGTTGCTCGTCGAACTTAATTGCTAAGCTAAAGGTTGCCTTGGCTTCCGGTTCGTCGATGCTAGGGAAGGCTTGGCGGGCGAAGGTGGTTTCAAACTGGGTGCCGATTAGTTCCTTTTGCTGACCGTCGACTTGGTAATAGGACGGGTAGATTCCCATCATCGTGTCGGTCAAAGGGGCAGTGTAGTCAACCGTTACGGCGACCGGACCGGTTTTGGGCAGGGTGAAGGTCAGGGCCTCTTGTTCATCACTGGTTTCAAATGAAAGGGTGCGCCCTTCTGTCGTCACACTAGTCACCTGCAAGAACTTTTGGTGCAAGGAGATGGTCTTGGTTAAGGCCTCACCGTCAATGGTAACGTGGCCGGCAAACTGCTTTGCTTGACGGTTAACGTCGAGCTTGATGTCGTAGTGCGTTGGGTGAAAGGCTTCATAAAAACGGGTAACTGCCATGTTAACTTACTTCCTTTTTTCGTTGATAGGCTAAGTATACGCCCGTTGACGGGTTCGGGGGTAGTAAAGAGACGACGAAGGGGTGGGAGACCACATTCGTCTTCCACCCCTTGTTTAAATTTTAAATGCTTTTAGTTCACGACCTTAGCAAATTGATTGGTGGCACCGCTCTATTTAGCCCTGCTTAATTTGCTCAGGGTGTGGAATGGCCTTGATTACCTTGGCAGGAATCCCGACCGCAATCGAATTAGCGGGGACGTCCTTATCGACAACGGCCCCCGCACCAATAATGGCGTTTTCGCCAATCGTGACCCCGGCGCCAAGCCAAGCGTTATTTTTAATCGTAATCGGGGCGGTCAGCAGTTTTTCCCGGTCGTAGGGATCGTGATTGTTAGCCAAGAATTGGCAGTTGACGGCGATCTTGACGTTGTCTTCGATCGTTACCTGATCGGCCGACATAATCGTCGTGTTGAAGTTAAGGTGGGTGTTTTTACCGATGGTTACCTTACTGCCATCCAAGACGTGTAGTGGTGGCATGAAATTGGCGTCGTCAGCCACGTGACCGTGAAACAGTTCCTTGAGTAGTTCCTTAATCTTAGGCGACGTCGGGTCAGTGGTGTTAATTTGATAGCACAGCTGGGCGCTGCGGTTGATTTCCGGAGCTAACTTAGCCCGGTCGGTACGCATATTGATGATGGTGTATTCTTTATCTGCCATCGTAGATTTTCTCTCCTTAATGTGAATGATTACTTGCAAGGTGAGGACACTACTGGTGTGCTAATCTGTGCCCTCTCCTTAGCTCACGGCCTGCTGGGTGATTAGTCCGCACTTCCATAACGTGCTCCCCAGCCGCAGGCCTAGTGGCTAAGTCCGGTCACAGAACACCGCGTTCCGCGCTAACCTGTGACCTCTCCTTAGCCCACGGCCTACCTAATGGTTGGGTCGCACTTCCTCTTTAATCATTAGCGTGCACATCAAAGGCACTCAGCAGCATGTCGGCTACACCCGGGGCGTCCGGGTTGTGGGCGCCCTTGCCGGTATCGAGCGCCCGCAGGGAAGCCAGTTCGTCTTCTGTCAGGGTGAAGTCGAAGATGTCTAAGTTGCCAATCATCCGTTCCTTGTGGGTCGACTTTGGCAAGACGATGATCCCCTCTTGGTTTTCAAAGCGCAGGATCACCTGGCCGGCGTTTTTGTGGTACTTGTCGGCCAAGGCGAGGACCGTTTCGTTGGTCAACATGTTTTGGTTGCCGGCCCCCAGTGGTGACCAGGCCTCAATCTTGACGTCCAGCGGATCCAGGAGTTTGCGCAGTTCTTGTTGCTGGAAGAAGAGGTTAAATTCGACTTGGTTGACCGCTGGGGTGGTGGCAAAGTCCGGCACGAACTTGTTCCAAAGCTTCGGCGTCATGTTGGAAACCCCAATTGACTTGATCTTGCCGGCCTCCTTGGCATCTTCAAGGGCCCGCCATGCACCAGGGACGTCACCGTATGGTTGGTGGAGCAAGTAGAGGTCGATGTAGTTGAGGCCGAGCTTTTTAAGTGAAGTTTCCAGCCCCTTAGTGGCCGCTTCATAGCCGTAGTCTTGTAACCAGAGCTTGGAGGTGACGAAGATTTCTTCGCGCGGGATGCCGGAATCCTTAATGGCTTGGCCCACCTCTTGCTCGTTGAAGTAGGCCACGGCCGTATCGATGTGGCGGTAACCGACCGCTAAGGCTTCCTTAACGGCTTGGTAAGTGGAGCCATCGGCGGGAATTCGAAAGACCCCGAAACCCACGGCGGGGATTTGGTTACCATCGTTAAATTGAACTGTTTCCATTGTTATTTCCTCCTTAACGTAGTTGCTTGAGGCTAGTGCCAAAGATTTGTTCGATCGTGACCGGATCACGGTGGTCGAAGAACTGGCTGACCCCGGTGTCTAGGGACTTGATCTCAGTCATTTCCGCGTCGGTTAGGGTGAAGTCAAAGACGGCAATGTTTTCGGCCATCCGTTCTTGGTGGACCGACTTAGGAATCACCACGATCCCCCGTTGCAAGAGCCAGCGCAAGACGACTTGGCCCACTGACTTACCGTGGCGTTCGCCGATTTCTTTAAGCAGGGGGTTGTTAAATAAGTCGCCCTTCCCCTCGGCAAATGGGGCCCAGGCGGTTACGGCGATGTCTTCGCCCTGAGCGAAGGCAACGTCACCGTCCTCTTGGTACCAAGGGTTGACCTCGATTTGGTTCATCATTGGCTTGACCGAACTCATTAACTCGAGGTTTTTGAGTTGGTCGGGGTAGAAGTTAGAAACCCCGATCGCCCGGATCTTACCGGCCTGGTAGGCTTCGGTGAGGGCCTTCCAGACACCATAGGTATCACCGTAAGGTTGGTGAAGTAAGTAGAGGTCGATGTAATCGAGGCCGAGCTTTTCAAGCGAAGTGGCAATCCCTTTTTGGGCCCGTTCGTAAGTAAAATCAGACACCCACAACTTAGAAGTGACAAAGATCTCTTCGCGCGGAATGCCGGATTCCTTAATGGCGGCCCCAACCGCCTCTTCGTTATTGTAGGCGGCGGCCGTGTCGATCATTCGGTAGCCGGTCTTTAAGGCGTCAGCGACCGCTTGTTTGGCCTGGTCAAAGTCGGGTACTTGAAAAACCCCGAAGCCGAGCTGGGGCATCGGGACCCCGTTATTTAAAGTAATGGTGGGAATTGTCATGGTGGTCATCCTTTCGTGTGCTTAGTTGACTTCATTGTAGGGCGGTGGTGCTCAGTTGAAAATTACCTTTTGAACATGGCAGGATACGACCAACGTATACTAAGGAGGGCTGGCGATGATTGAAAACTACTTGCTAGAGGAATTAGTGACCTTCCAACGAATGGGGACCCTGCAAAAAACCGGCCGCCCACCTGGCCGTCACCCAACCAACCGTGACCCGGGGGATGCAGAAGTTAGAGGACGAGCTGGGCGTCAAGCTCTTTGACCGCCACCCCAACCGGCTCGAGTTAACCGCAGCCGGGGAACTGGCGGCAAAGGAAGCCGCGGCCGTGCTAAGGCGCCAAGAACTGATGGTCAACCGGGTACAAAATTTCGTCGCCCAAAACCAGGCCCTGACGATTGGGGCGGTGGTGCCGGGACCGCTGATTATTTTGAAACGACTGGCCGGCTCCCCGCTGTTTAACCACCAAGTCGACGAACGCTTAGTTGAGCCGGAGCGGGTGCCAGAAGAACTAACCAATGATCGGCTGGGAATGGCCTTTACCACCACCGATTTAACCGGCCCCGACTTGATTAGCCAACCACTCGGGGTGGAGCACCTCTTTGTCAACTTGGACCGCTTCTTGCCCCAGGCTAACCAAACGGCGGTCAGTTTTAAGGACCTGGCGGGATTGTCCTTTGTCGTCCTCGATGATATCGGGGCGTGGAAGGACGTAATTGGCAAAGAAATTGAAGATGCCCACTTCATGTACCAAGACGAACGCGACGCCATGGACGAAATCACGCGTTACTCCAGCTTTCCGTACTTTACCACCAACGTAACGGCGGCCGACCCGTCCTATCACCCGGTGCCAGCCAACAACCGGGTGGAACGATCAATTAAGGGGCCCAAAGCGGAGCTGACGATTTACGTGACCGTCAAGCGGCAACGCCAAACCCAGGTGCAACCGTTAGTGGACCGCTTGAAAGCGGCCTGGGCAAAGCTACCAACCACCCCCACCACCGGGGGAACAAATGTGCTAAAATAGAGCAATTAAGCGATTGAGAAGGGGTCAAAATGGGAACTGTAATTATTTTACCGGAGCTGGGGCAGGCCACAGCGGCCTGGCAGGACTTAGTGGTGGGCCACCGCCAAAAGCAGGTGGTTGATTACGAACCGCTCTTAGAAGGGGCGCCGGAATTTGAAGAACTAAGTGCCCAAATAACGGCGCTGGTGCGCGCGGCCGAACAGCCGGTCACCTTGGTGGGCAATGGTTTTGGGGCATTGGTGGGTCTGCGGGTAGCCGCTAGCCAATCGGGGCGCATTGACCGCCTCTTGTTGGTGGCCCCCAACTACCACTTAACGGCCGACCTGACCGTCAGGGCGCTGCCATCGTTATTTACCCCCAAACCGGTCAAACAGCTTCTGCGCTCCTTAAACGGGGTTGCCCTGGCTAAGTGGTTAAACACCGTCCAGTGCCGGGTGAGCGTGATCGCCAGCGACCGCGACCGGGTGGCCAAGGACCTCGACTTACGGTTAGTCGACAGCCACTTTGTTCCCGTTAGCTTGCGCAAGGGGCTCAGTGAAGAGACCCTGGCGGCGATTGAAGATGAGTTGGCCTAGGAAGCGCTTGCCAGGCGGGGAAAATTCCTTCATAATGAACAAAAAGTAAGCACGAGGAGGAATTGCCATGCTACACAATCCCGTTGTTGATCAAATCGCCAACCACCGTTAGATCCGTAAGTTTAAGGATCAAACGTTAAACGCAGAGCAGTTACAAACCCTGTACGCCGCCGCTAGTCAAACCTCGACGTCGATGTTTATGCAACAGTTTTCGATCCTGCACGTGACCGACGAAAAGTTGCGTGAGGGTGTTCGGAACATCTCCGGCCAGCCGTACATTGGTGCTAACGGGGATCTATTCGTCTTTGTCGTTGACCTTTACCGTAACCAACAGATCCGCCAGCAGCTGGGTAAGGACGATGGCCGCTTGCACACGACCGACATCTTCTTCCAAGCCGTTGAAGACACGGTGTTAGCCCTGCAAAACTTCCTGACCGCCGCTGAAAGCCTGGGGTTGGGGGGCGTCGTGCTCGGTTCAATCAAAGATGACCCGGCCAAACTGGTCAAGGTCTTGAACATGCCCAAGATGACCCTGCCGTTGTTGGGGTTGCAAGTGGGGGTTCCCGACCAAGAACCACAACTAAAGCCGCGTTTGCCACAAAGCCAAATTGCCTTTGAAAACCACTACCCAACCGACTTTAAGGTGGAAGACTTAAAGGATTACGATGAAGTGGTCACGACTTACTACGACCTGCGGGATGCCAACCGGCGTATCGATTCCTTTACCAAGCAAATTTCCGGCGCCAAGCTGGCCGTTCACGACACGACCAGGGATAAGCTAGCCGCCACCATCCAAGCCCAGGGAATGGCACTCGACTGGGGCAAAAACTAGCCGGCGCCCCGACTTTTTGGTATTCTAAAGGAGCCACCGTAGCTTAATAGGTAGAGCGTCATTCATGGTAAGGATGAAGGAGCTGGTTCAACCCCAGCGGGTGGCTTATTGGAAGTGCGACTAACCTTCTCGACGGACCGTTGGACTAAGCTAGGACGGGGGTGGTGCGGAACGCACCGTTCTCCGGCCGTACTTAGGCGCTAGGCCCGTGGTTGGGAGCACGTTATTGGAAGTGCGAGTCAACCATTGGGCAGGCCGTTTGAGTTGTTACAGAATGTAGCCGGGGGAAGGTAACGGTTCCCCTGGTTTTTTAATTACAAAAAGTAAGAAACAATGTTGACAATTGAGAGGGGTTCTCCTAAAATAATGAGCAATGAATGAGAAAATGCTGTGAATGGATGAGTAGTTTTTTAGGATGTCAAGAAGCGAGCCGGAGGTGGTGAAAGCCGGTGACAGTACAAAAGATGAAGATGGTCCAGGAGTGTTTTGATCGGTGAGCCCATGGTAAATTGATCACGGTTAACGTCCGCTATTGCGTTGCGCCCTCCCGGTTAGGGTGGCGCTTGAGGGTCCCAATGGGGCTGAAAACGGGTGGTAACACGGCTCAAGTAGTGCGTCCCGGAAAAGGCAGGTGCCTTTTCCGGGATTTTTTTGTTTTAAGGAGGAGAAAAGAGGATGCGCAAGTACCGGTGGTGGCTAGTAGCCATCTTGATTATTATTTTAGCGGCATTTGGTTTACACTTGGCCACTAGTAGTAAGGTCAGTCAACACACCGTAACGGTCGGGGCGATTGGACCGGACGTTCAGGTCTGGCAACACATCGCAAAGTCTAAGGCGGCTAAGGAAGCGGGCATTAAGATTAACATTAAATCCTTTACCGATCCGATTGGCCTTAATAAGGCAACGGCTAGTGGTGAAATTGACGTGAATGCCTTTCAGTCTTGGTCGTACTTAGAGACATACAACAAGCAAAATAAAAAGGCTCAGTTAGCTGCATTGGGGACGACCTACTTAGAACCAATGGGAATTTATTCGAAACGATACAAGAAGGTTAGCGATTTACCAAACGGGGCAACAATTGCGATCGCCAATAATCCGGCTAACACCGCTCGTGGATTGCTCTTGTTACAAAGTGCCGGGTTGATCACCTTAAAAAAGGGCTTTGGCGCCACGTCTGAAACTAACGAGATTGCATCTAATCCACGCCATTTCAAGTTCGAAGAGATTGATGATACGACTGGACCACGGGTCTTAAACTCTGTCGATGCCGTATTGATCGGAAATACGATCGCCATGACCGGTCACTTGAACGTCTTAACCGATTCGATTTACCACGAAAAAATCGATCAAACGACGAAGAATAACATTAACGTTTTAGCAACCGCCAAGAAGAACGCTCACAATCAGACCTACCTGAAATTAGTTAAGCTTTACCACAATCAGCAAATTCAGGAATGGATCAAAAAGAAGTACCAAGGAACTAAGGTGGAAGTCAATAAACCCCTCTCGTACCTTGAAAAGTAGTAATCCTACTTTTCAACCAAGTTTGGTGACCCAAACAAGATTATCTGGTATGATGAATTATGCAACAAAAAAAGGCGCCCCTTCGCGTCTTTTTTGATTAAGGAAATTTTGGGTACGGTGGAGTCTGTCAGAAGGGTTTTGTATGTCTTTTATCATAACGCTCACGGGAATTTTATTCGTTACGCAACTGGTTTCCCACTTCTTTAACCGCTGGGGAATCCCAGACGTGATCGGCCAAATTTTAGTCGGGATCGTGGCGGGGCCGGCCGTTTTGGGTTGGATTCACCAGACCGCAATGATTGAGGAGTTCCAAGAGATCGGCGTGATTGTTTTAATGTTTATCGCCGGGGTGGAAAGCGACCTGTCGCTGCTGAAAAAATACCTCAAACCGGCGATGGCCGTCGCGGTGGGGGGGATGGCCTTGCCGATCGTAGTCATGGGCCTAGCCTCGCAATTGTTTGGCCTCCAGTGGTTTGAGTCACTCTTTATCGGGGTGATTTTCTCGGCCACCTCGGTTTCGATTTCGGTGGCCGTCTTGCGCGAGTTTAACCAGATCGACAGCAAGGAGGGGGCGACGGTCCTCGGAGCGGCCGTGGCCGATGACATCGGTGGGGTTTTGATCCTGAGTGTCTTAATCTCCTTGATGAACGGTAAGGGTGGTGAATCGTCAACCAGCCTGCCGCTGATCATTATGATGCAAGCGATCTTCTTTGGCGGGACCTACCTGCTGGTCCGCTGGCTAGCCCCGTACCTGATGCACTTGAGCAAGCACCTGTTGACGACGGCGGCCCCCGCCGTGATGGCAATGATCTTGTGCTTGGGGATGGCTTCGTTGGCCGACCTAGTTCACCTAAGTGGGGCAGTGGGGGCCTTTTTTGCCGGGATTGCCGTTGCTAACACCAAGGCCCGCCACGACATCGTCGAAGCCTTCGAGCCGCTTGGCTACGCCGTTTTCATCCCGGTTTTCTTCGTCAACGTGGGGCTGGTGATGCGCCTGAACCACTTCTTTGACTCACTGGTCTTCATCGTGGTAATGACGATTTTGGCCTGCCTGACCAAGTTGATTGGTTCCGGTGGTGGGGCCATGCTGATGGGCTTTGATCGCCAGTCTGGTTACGTGATTGGGAGCGGGATGATTGCCCGCGGGGAAATGGCTTTGATCACCGCCCAGATTGGGTACGAGGCCCACCTCCTGTCGTCTAAGTACTATTCCGACGTGATCACGGTGGTTGTGTTGGCGACCGTCTTGGCGCCCTTCATTTTAAAGCACGCCTTAAAGCGGCTGCACCACCCCGTAACTTATTAAAGCAAAAGAGCATTCCGACCTAGCTGGCTGGAATGCTCTTTTTTATCTTTGTGGTTCCGTGGGGTGGTCAATGGTTAAGTACTGGCTGGCCGCCCCGGTTAAAGCGGGCGTGACCGGCCCTAGCGTTAGCATCGTCAAGGCGTGCATCGCTCGGGTCGCCATCGTGTACAAGAGCCCGGTGGCTTGGTCGCCGAGGTGGGCGGCCGAGACGTTAGCGATCACCACGCCGTCGAATTCGAGCCCCTTAGCCAGGTAAATTGGCAAGATCAAGACCCCACTGGGGAGCTGGCTGTCTTCTTCGCTCAGGCGGTGCAGGTCAGTTACTTGGCCGTAGAGATGGTGGTAAACCTGGCTGGCCTCTTCTTGATCCCTGGTCAAAACGGCGACGGTGGGGAACCGTTGCTGCATGGCTTGGACCGCCTTGATTAAGCCGGTTTGCCAGGCCGCTTGCCCGTAATGAACCTGAAGATTGGCCGGGTCCCCGTGGCGGGCGAAGGCGGTGATTTTATCGCCGTCGGGCAACAGTGATTTGGCGAAGGTGGTGATTTCAAAGGTGGACCGGTAAGAGCGGCGTAGGGCAATTAAGCGGGGGTGCTTAGCCGCTAGGGCGTCGCCAACCCGGTTCAAGAGGGTTTCTGGTAACTCGAGCGGTTTGAAGAGGGCCTGCTCGGCGTCACCAATTACGGTAAACTTAGCGTCCGGAAAGGCGTGCTTGAGGTAGATCAAGGTCGCCAGCGAGTAGTCTTGCATCTCGTCAATGAAGACGTATTGGAAACTGCGGTTTTGCCCCCCACCGGTCAAAAGGTCGCGCAAGTATAAGAAGGGAGCGGTGTGGACCAGCTTAATCCGGTGAAATTCAACGCCGTGACTAAAGTCGGTGGCCAGTTGCTGTTGCACTGCTTCCGTGATGGGGCCGGTCAGGGGCAAATGAAGCAGGAACTGGCGGTAGAGGGCGTGAAAGTCCAAGAAGTAGTTGTTGTAAATGGCGTCGGCGACCACCCGGAGCCGTTTTTTCGCCCAGCGGCGGGTCAGGTAGGCGGCTTGGGCCTGTTCATCCGCAAAGTCATCGATCGTCTTTTGGCCGTAGAGGGCGTGAAGCTCTTGGTTGGACAGGGTGTCGAGCTCTTTGGCCACCCAGTCGCGCTTGGCTTCGGTGGTAGCTAGGTGCTGAAGGCGGCGGAGCAGGGCGTTTTTGACCTTAACTAGCCGGTCGGCCACCGTCATTTTAGCGACCTGGTGGTGATAGATGCTGGCGATCGCTTCTTTGGTAAACAGGGTGCGCCCTTCAAAGGTCAGGTCAGCGAACTGGAGGGAGGCTTGGCTGTTGGCCAGTTGGTCGACGTAGTCCTTGACGGCGGCCATGCTAGCGGCGCCCTCCAACCAATCCGCTAACGGGTGGGGGGCATTGGATTGCTGGCGGGTTTCGTAGCGGTCAAAGAGTGATTCAACTTGTAGCCCTTCAAAGCGGCGGGCTAAGAAGTTAGGCAGGGTTACTTGGCGCATGTTACGTTCACCAAGCGAGGGCAGGACCGAAGCGATGTAGTGGGAGAACAAGAGGTTGGGTGAGAAGAGGACGATTTGGTCGGCGTTCAGCGATTCACGGGCGTGGTAGAGCAGGTAAGCAATCCGCTGGAGGATCGCCGAGGTCTTCCCGGAGCCGGCCACCCCTTGGACCACCATCAAATCGGCGGTGGTGTTTCGAATGATGTCGTTTTGTTCCTTTTGGATCGTGGCGACGATGTTTTGCATCGCCTGATCGTTTTGCCGCCCCAGGGCCGCTTGAAGCATGGCGTCGCCAACCGTTTCGTTGGTGTCAAACATGTTTTCAATTTGACCGTTATGGATGGTGAACTGGCGCTTTTTAACCAGGGTCGTCCGTTGGGTACCGGCCGGGGTTTGGTAAGTTACCGGACCCAGGGTGCCGTTGTAATACACCCCGGCAATCGGGGCGCGCCAATCGTAAATCAAAAAGTCGGTCCGGGCCTCATTCATTAAAGAGGCCGTGCCAATGTACAGGGACTCGGCTTCTGCTTGCCCCGGGTCTTGAATGTCGATGCGGCCAAAGTAGGGTTGGGCCCGCAACTGTTTTAGGGTGTCCAGTTGGTGAACCAGGATGGTTTCGTTTTCGCTGGCCCGGGCCACCAGTTGGCGCTGTTGTTCGATTTCGGACCGTGATTCGGCAATGTCGTCGATTTCGTAGCGGTTAATTGAGGCGTTTTCGCTGTAGTTTTGCTCCACCGCCCGGGTTTCTTGGTGGGCGGCCGCGAGCGCTTGTTTAGCCCCTTCAATTTGGCGGTCGATTTCCTTGATTACCGCATCCACCCGCGCTTGTTCTCGTTGTTGTTCCGTTAGTTCAGTCACCAAATGACCCCCCGAATAAAAAATTGTCAATCCATTGTAGCACTCGGTACCCATCAATTAACAGAAATCTGCTAGTTAACTTTGGCCGGGTGAGAATTTAATTTGTGGGGGATTATCCGTGTTGCCCCCGGTTGAAAAATGGTAACATAAGAGGGATAAACATTACGAAAAAAACAAAAATTGAAAAGGGGGGTGATGAGTCGTGGAAAACCTGGCGATTGTTGACCTGGGCTCTAATTCCGTCCGCATGGCAATCACGGAAATTGCCGACAACGGGGACTTTCGGGAGATCAAGCGGGTCAAGGAAAACACCCGCTTGTCCGAGGGAATGGGAACGGAGAAGATCCTCCAACCGCAAGCAATTGAACACACGATTGCGGCCTTAAAACGGTTCAAGCGACTTTATCAGGGTTTGCCCAACCTGCAGGTGCGGGCGATCACCACGGCGGCCGTCCGCCAAGCAAAAAACCGCCGCGAGTTTTTGGACCGGGTCAAAAAAGAGACCGGCCTGGAATTTCAGGTGCTGTCCGGGCGCAAGGAGGCCTACTACGACTACCTAGGGGTGGTGCGCACTTTAAAACTGAGCCACTGCCTGATTTTAGACGTGGGCGGTGCTAGCAGCGAGTTGATCCTCGTTCAACACAAGAAGGCCCGCGACCTAATTTCGCTGCCGTTTGGGGCGGTTAACCTGTCGGAACAGTACCACCTGGGCGGCTTCGTACGGGCCGCCGACCTCTTCCGTGCCCAGTCAATGGTCACGGAGCGTTTCAACAAGATCCCGTGGTTGCGCTATGCCACCCGGGTACCGATCGTCTTGTTGGGCGGGGCCAACCGGACCCTGGCCCGGATGACCTACGCCCACCGGCGCCAGCACGGGAATTCCTTTCACGGCTACCGGCTGTCGTCCAAGGTGGTGTACGGCACCTACCGGGAGCTATTGAACCGTAACCTGGCCCAACGCAAGAAGATGCCGGGACTAGAGGCCGACCGTGCCGACATCATCATTGGGGGGATGTTACCCCTGGTGTGCTTGTTGCAACGTAATAGCGACGGACGGGTAATTTTCTCAGAATCCGGCGTGCGGGAAGGGATCATTACCGAGTACATTCAAAAACGGCAGAAGGGGGAGCAAAATGGCTAAGGACTGGACCCACGGTTTTTACAAGCGGAGTGCGCAGGAACGGCGTAGTTTGGTTAAACAAGCGTGCACCCTTAGTGATCAGCAAGCCCAAACCCTAGCCAACCAGGCCACCCAGCTCGGCGATCAACTGGTAGAAAACTACCTAACCGACTACCGCCTGCCCGAGGGCCTCTTGGTCGGTTTGGTGGTCAATGGCCAAGACTACACCCTGCCAATGGTCACCGAGGAGCCATCGGTGATTGCCGCCGCTAGCAACGGTAGCCAGCGGGTCGCCAAGAGCGGCGGCTTTGTAGCCACGGCAGGGTCCCGGGCGCTGGTGGGGCAAGTCGTCTTGTGTGACGTGGTAGACTTTGGCGCCACCAAGGACTGGCTGCTGGACCACCAGGAACCAATCTTGGCGGTGGCCAACGCCGCCCACCCGTCGATGCAAAAACGGGGCGCCGGAACCAAGGGGATCCGGGTACGGATTGAACCACCCTTTGTTAGCCTCGACCTCTTGATCGACGTCTCCGAGGCGATGGGGGCCAATTCGGTCAACACGATGGCCGAAGCGGTTGGCGCCTGGCTAAAGGAGCGGGGCTACCAGGTCCTCACCGCCATCTTAAGCAACCTAGCCACCGACAGCTTACAGACGGTGACTTGTCAAATCGATCCGGCCCACCTGGCCACAAGCGAAATGGACGGGGTGACGGTGGCCAAGAGGATTGCCCTGATGAGCGACCTGGCCCAGGTAGACGTTTATCGGGCCACCACCCACAACAAGGGGATCATGAACGGGATCGACGCCCTGGTCCTCGCTAGCGGTAACGACTGGCGGGCAATCGAAGCCGGCGCCCATGCTTACGCCGCCAAAGACGGCCACTACCGGGGGCTGGCGACCTGGCAATTTAAGGACGGCCGCCTGGTCGGGGAGCTAACCCTGCCAATGCCGGTCGGCGTGGTTGGCGGTTCGATCAAGCTAACTCCCCAATCCCAGGTCAATTACCAAATATCGCAAATTAAGAGTGCCAAGGAACTGGCGGGTGTAATCGTCGCCGGGGGCTTGGCCCAAAACTTAGCGGCCTTGCGGGCCCTGGCCACCGCCGGGATCCAAGCGGGGCACATGAAACTCCAGTACCGCTCCCTAGCGCTTAGCGTGGGGGCGACAACCGCCGAGGCGCCCGTCCTCGCTAAGCAGTTAGCGGCGGCGGGACACGCTGATCGGCAGGTAGCTAGCGAACTGCTGGCCCAACTCAGAAAGGAAGCACACGATGGCAGAAGAGAAGATTGAACTATCAGCACCAGTTAAGGAATTGTTGGACGAAGTCGATGCCTTGTACCCCTTAGGGATGGTCCACGTTGACTTCACCGGTGACAAGAGTGGCTTTGTTCGCCACGACCAGGCCAACCTAAAGCAGGTACCGGGGATGATGGTGGTCCAAGTCAGCGACCTGACGGAGCCTAACTACACGGCTTCCCACGAGCTCTTGCACCTTTACTACACCCTCAAGCAATATCCGCAGGTGCTCTTCAACCTAACTTGGGGTGACGAGGATCTAGACGACCAATCGCGGATGTTTGCCACCGGCCTGTACGACGCGGTGATGCACCGCTTGATCGTGGCCGAACAACGCAAGCGCGGCCTGATTAACGACCAAATTGAACAAGAGTACTTAACGGGCTTAAAGGACGCCCTGCCAAAGGAGGATGCCGACCCGTTAGCTAGTTCGGACCAGAAGATGAACACCCTGGTGCGGGTGATTAATCTCTTTGACGCCCTGACCTTTTACGGCGAGCACCTGGCGGCGGTTGAAAAAGAGTTGGTCGCCAACTACCCCTACGCCCTTTCCGTGGCGAAGGAGTGGCAAGCTAAGCTCTTCAACCGGCCAATGGAAACGCCGTGGGAAACCCGGCGCACGATCGTTAACCTCTTTAAGCTGGTTGACGAACAGATGCGCAGTTGGGGACTGCCGGTCTTAAACAACCAGCGTTACACGACAGTGACCCCGGTCTTATCTGAGCGTCAATTACGGCTGGAAGTTAAGCAGGTCTTTGAAATTTACCGCTCCGACATGCAGCTAAAGGGTAACCAGGGGGATGCCTACGCCGGCTTACGGCGCGGTGACGGGCAAAACTCCTTTGTCATCCCGATGCCGGAGAAAAACAGCCCGGCCGAATTCGTCAAGCTCTACGCTGAACCCGTACAAGAATTTTTGGAGAAACGCGGCTTTCCGTACACCGTTCGGGAGGGATAACCATGCTAGAACAACAAGCCTTGTTTGATCAGGCCCACCAGATCGTCTTTTTGACCGGGGCGGGGGTTTCGACCGCCTCGGGGATTCCCGACTTTCGCTCGGCCAACGGGCTGTACAAACAAAACCAAAATGCAGAGTACTTCTTGAGCCACCGCTATTTTCAAAGCGATCCGGAAGGGTTTTACCAGTTTTGCAAGGATAACCTTTACTTCCCGGACGCCAAGGCGAACGTGATTCACGAAAAGCAGGCTGCCTACACCAAGCTCGACAAGGCAACGGTGATCACCCAAAACATTGATAACCTGTACGAGCTGGCCGGGACCAAGCACTTAGTCGACTTTCACGGCAACCTCTTTGACGTCTACTGCGAGAAGTGTGGCGCCCACGTGCCAGTTGAAGAGTACCTAACTAGTCGCCTGCACAAGCTTGACCAAGGGCCGCTGCGCCCTAACATCGTCTTGTATGACGAGGGAATTTCCCAGGTGGCGATAAACCAGTCCTTGGCCGCCATGCAAGCGGCCGACCTGGTCGTGGTGGTGGGGACCTCGATGAAGGTTTACCCCTTTGCTAGCTTGTTGGAATACGCCAAGCCGGGGGTCAAGATCCTGGCCGTTAACCAGGAGCCGCTGGAGTTGCCGGGCAACTTTGAAATGGTGGTGGCTGACGCCATGGACTTCTTTGAGCAACTGGTTGTCCGATAAAAAGAAGTGCGACTCAATCTATCAAACAGGCCGTATGACTAAGCTAGGGCAAAGGTTGGTGCCTTGGCGCCGTTCTTTACCCGTACTTAGGTACTAGGCGGGGTGTCGACGACGCTTTTTATGTAACACTTAAAAATCCAAAAGAGGCTAGGAATTTTTCCCAGACCCTTTTTCGTCTAAATTGAGATTCAGAAAATTAATTGCGGAGGTTTAAATGACTAGAGTGGTGAAGCGCACCATCAACATCATGTTGGTGTGCCAATTTTTGATTTGTTTGGGGATGAGCCTGATTTTCCCGGTGGAGCCGGCGATCAAACAGGCTTACCACCTATCGGCCTTTGACATGGGAGTGATGACCGCCCTCTTTGCCCTGGTCCAATTCGTGGCCTCACCGGTGGTCGGCCGGGTTTCGGATAAGTGGGGGCGCAAGCAGATGCTGGTTTGGGGCTTAGGCATCTTTGCCGGCGCCGAGTTCTTGTTTGCGGCCGGTAACTCGCTGGCCGCCTTTAATACCTCACGGGCGATTGACGGGTTGGCGGCGGCAATGTTTGTTCCAACCTCGATGGCCCTAGCCGCCGACATCACCACCCCGGCGCAGCGGGCTAAGGTGATCGGCTGGCTGTCGGCCTCTTTTTCCGGCGGGCTGATCTTGGGCCCCGGGATTGGTGGGATTTTGGCCGCCGACAACTTCAAGTTACCCTTCTGGGTGGCCGGAGTGTTAGGAGTTATTTCGACGATCGTGGCCGCCATTTGGTTGCCTAGCGATGAAAAGGTGGGGGTTACCCACCACGAAGAACACCGTCAGGAGAAGTCGACGATGACGGCGTTAAAGGAGATTTGGTCGCCAACCGTGGGCCTGCTCTTCTTGATGATTTTGGTGGCCGCCTTCGGGTTGGCTGGTTTTGAGGCGATTTACTCGCTGTACGTCAACCAGGTGCACGGCTTTGATCTGGGCCAAATCGCCTTGGTCTTGACCTTAAACGGAATCATTTCCTTGGTCCTGCAGGTCTTTTGCTTTGAAGCGATGGTTAAGTGGCTTGGGGAGTTGCGCTTGGTTCGCTGGGCCTACTTGCTAGCGGCGGTCGGGACGGTCTTTGTCATTTACGACGGTATCGCTTGGCAAATTACCTTAGCGACCCTGGTCGTCTTTGAAGCCTTTGACCTCTTACGCCCGGCGATTACCACCCTGTTGACCGACCTGGGGGAAGACAACCAGGGCTTGATCAACGGGATGAACATGTCCTTAACTAGCGTCGGTAACGTGATTGGGCCGCTACTGGCCGGGGCCTTGTTGGATCGCAACTACCTGTACCCTTACTGGGTGGTAATTGCCTTTCTGTTAGTGGCCTGGGTGTTGACCTTTACCGTCCGGCGCCGCTTTAGGGCCTAGGCGCTTGCAAACGAAGCTGGATTGGCGCAAGATACACTAAAAGGAGGGGATTGAAATGAAGGCCACCGTTGGCTTGACGACCTGGAGCGAACACCCCAGTTTGATTAACAACGCCCGCAAGAAAACGACCTTAAAGGAGTATGGCCAACACTTCCCGGTGGTCGAGGTTGATACCTTCTTTTACGCCCTGCCCCAGCTCACGACGGTGCAAAAGTGGCTAACCGACGTGGCCCCGGGCTTTCAGTTTATCGTTAAGGCCCACCAGGTGATGACCGGACACCAGGAAGCCGTTGGCGGCCCCCAGGCCGTCTTCACCCAGTTCAAACAGGTCGTGGCGCCGTTAGTTAGCACCGGTCAGCTTAAAACGGTCCTCTTCCAGTTTCCACCCTACTTTGACGCCCGGACCGAACACATCGAGTACCTACGCACGGTGCGGGAACTGATGGGGAACCTACCGGTCGCCGTCGAGTTGCGTAACCGTTCCTGGTACCAACCGGGAGTGGGCGATGCACTGGTCAATTATTGCCGTGACCTAAAGCTGACCCTGGTAGCCGCCGATGAACCTCACCAAACCCAGGGAGGAATTCCCTTTTTCTTGACTACTACGACGCCGCACCTAACCCTGATCCGCCTGCACGGGCGCAACCAAGCCGGCTGGCAGGCCGGGGGCAAGGACTGGCGGGGCAAGCGGACCCTGTACCGTTACTCGGCGAGCGAACTAACCGACCTGGCCCAAGCAATTCAAGAACAACAGCCGCAACCAAAAGAAACCTGCGTCATCTTTAACAACAACTCGGGAGGCGATGCGGCCGACAACGCCGTCGCCCTCAGCCGGCAAATGGATTTACACTTTACGGGCCTGACCAAACAGGACCCGACCCAACTAGAACTCTTTTGAAGTCACGCTGTTTTGCGCCAGTTTGGTTCGAAATCGGCGTGGCTTTTTGCTATACTGGAAGTTAACGAAAAAACGATTATCGGAAAAGAGGTCCCGCTGTATGGCTGAACAACCAACCTACTACATCACAACACCAATCTATTACCCATCCGGACGACTTCACATCGGTAACTCCTACACGACGGTTGCCTGTGACGCCGAGGCCCGCTTCAAGCGGCTCAGTGGTTTTGACGTGTTCTTTTTAACCGGGACGGACGAACACGGGCTAAAGATTGAACAAAAGGCTGAAAAATTAGGTAAGGATCCGCAAACCTACGTCGATGAAATGGCGGCTGGTATCAAGGAACTGTGGCAAAAACTGGAAATCACCAACGATAAGTTTATCCGCACCACCGATGGCTACCACGAAGCCACCGTTCAAAAGATCTTCCAACAACTCCTCGACCAAGGAGACATCTACAAGGGCGAATACGTGGGCTGGTACTCGGTCGATGACGAAGAGTACTTCACCGAAAGCCAACTCAAGGAAGTCTTCAAGGACGAAAACGGCCAGGTAACCGGTGGGATTGCCCCGTCTGGCCACGAAGTTCAACTGGTGAAAGAAGAGTCCTACTTCTTTAAGATGAGCAAGTACGCCGATTGGCTGATGGACTACTATAAGGCCCACCCCGACTTCATCCAACCAGAATCACGGATGAACGAAATGGTTAAGAACTTCTTGGAACCGGGCTTAGAGGACCTGGCCGTAACCCGGCGCACGATCGTTAACCTCTTTAAGCTGGTTGACGAACAGATGCGCAGTTGGGGACTGCCGGTCTTAAACAACCAGCGTTACACGACAGTGACCCCGGTCTTATCTGAGCGTCAATTACGGCTGGAAGTTAAGCAGGTCTTTGAAATTTACCGCTCCGACATGCAGCTAAAGGGTAACCAGGGGGATGCCTACGCCGGCTTACGGCGCGGTGACGGGCAAAACTCCTTTGTCATCCCGATGCCGGAGAAAAACAGCCCGGCCGAATTCGTCAAGCTCTACGCTGAACCCGTACAAGAATTTTTGGAGAAACGCGGCTTTCCGTACACCGTTCGGGAGGGATAACCATGCTAGAACAACAAGCCTTGTTTGATCAGGCCCACCAGATCGTCTTTTTGACCGGGGCGGGGGTTTCGACCGCCTCGGGGATTCCCGACTTTCGCTCGGCCAACGGGCTGTACAAACAAAACCAAAATGCAGAGTACTTCTTGAGCCACCGCTATTTTCAAAGCGATCCGGAAGGGTTTTACCAGTTTTGCAAGGATACCCTTTACTTCCCGGACGCCAAGTCGAACGTGATTCACGAAAAGCAGGCTGCCTACACCAAGCTCGACAAGGCAACGGTGATCACCCAAAACATTGATAACCTGTACGAGCTGGCCGGGACCAAGCACTTAGTCGACTTTCACGGCAACCTCTTTGACGTCTACTGCGAGAAGTGTGGCGCCCACGTGCCAGTTGAAGAGTACCTAACTAGTCGCCTGCACAAGCTTGACCAAGGGCCGCTGCGCCCTAACATCGTCTTGTATGACGAGGGAATTTCCCAGGTGGCGATAAACCAGTCCTTGGCCGCCATGCAAGCGGCCGACCTGGTCGTGGTGGTGGGGACCTCGATGAAGGTTTACCCCTTTGCTAGCTTGTTGGAATACGCCAAGCCGGGGGTCAAGATCCTGGCCGTTAACCAGGAGCCGCTGGAGTTGCCGGGCAACTTTGAAATGGTGGTGGCTGACGCCATGGACTTCTTTGAGCAACTGGTTGTCCGATAAAAAGAAGTGCGACTCAATCTATCAAACAGGCCGTATGACTAAGCTAGGGCAAAGGTTGGTGCCTTGGCGCCGTTCTTTACCCGTACTTAGGTACTAGGCGGGGTGTCGACGACGCTTTTTATGTAACACTTAAAAATCCAAAAGAGGCTAGGAATTTTTCCCAGACCCTTTTTCGTCTAAATTGAGATTCAGAAAATTAATTGCGGAGGTTTAAATGACTAGAGTGGTGAAGCGCACCATCAACATCATGTTGGTGTGCCAATTTTTGATTTGTTTGGGGATGAGCCTGATTTTCCCGGTGGAGCCGGCGATCAAACAGGCTTACCACCTATCGGCCTTTGACATGGGAGTGATGACCGCCCTCTTTGCCCTGGTCCAATTCGTGGCCTCACCGGTGGTCGGCCGGGTTTCGGATAAGTGGGGGCGCAAGCAGATGCTGGTTTGGGGCTTAGGCATCTTTGCCGGCGCCGAGTTCTTGTTTGCGGCCGGTAACTCGCTGGCCGCCTTTAATACCTCACGGGCGATTGACGGGTTGGCGGCGGCAATGTTTGTTCCAACCTCGATGGCCCTAGCCGCCGACATCACCACCCCGGCGCAGCGGGCTAAGGTGATCGGCTGGCTGTCGGCCTCTTTTTCCGGCGGGCTGATCTTGGGCCCCGGGATTGGTGGGATTTTGGCCGCCGACAACTTCAAGTTACCCTTCTGGGTGGCCGGAGTGTTAGGAGTTATTTCGACGATCGTGGCCGCCATTTGGTTGCCTAGCGATGAAAAGGTGGGGGTTACCCACCACGAAGAACACCGTCAGGAGAAGTCGACGATGACGGCGTTAAAGGAGATTTGGTCGCCAACCGTGGGCCTGCTCTTCTTGATGATTTTGGTGGCCGCCTTCGGGTTGGCTGGTTTTGAGGCGATTTACTCGCTGTACGTCAACCAGGTGCACGGCTTTGATCTGGGCCAAATCGCCTTGGTCTTGACCTTAAACGGAATCATTTCCTTGGTCCTGCAGGTCTTTTGCTTTGAAGCGATGGTTAAGTGGCTTGGGGAGTTGCGCTTGGTTCGCTGGGCCTACTTGCTAGCGGCGGTCGGGACGGTCTTTGTCATTTACGACGGTATCGCTTGGCAAATTACCTTAGCGACCCTGGTCGTCTTTGAAGCCTTTGACCTCTTACGCCCGGCGATTACCACCCTGTTGACCGACCTGGGGGAAGACAACCAGGGCTTGATCAACGGGATGAACATGTCCTTAACTAGCGTCGGTAACGTGATTGGGCCGCTACTGGCCGGGGCCTTGTTGGATCGCAACTACCTGTACCCTTACTGGGTGGTAATTGCCTTTCTGTTAGTGGCCTGGGTGTTGACCTTTACCGTCCGGCGCCGCTTTAGGGCCTAGGCGCTTGCAAACGAAGCTGGATTGGCGCAAGATACACTAAAAGGAGGGGATTGAAATGAAGGCCACCGTTGGCTTGACGACCTGGAGCGAACACCCCAGTTTGATTAACAACGCCCGCAAGAAAACGACCTTAAAGGAGTATGGCCAACACTTCCCGGTGGTCGAGGTTGATACCTTCTTTTACGCCCTGCCCCAGCTCACGACGGTGCAAAAGTGGCTAACCGACGTGGCCCCGGGCTTTCAGTTTATCGTTAAGGCCCACCAGGTGATGACCGGACACCAGGAAGCCGTTGGCGGCCCCCAGGCCGTCTTCACCCAGTTCAAACAGGTCGTGGCGCCGTTAGTTAGCACCGGTCAGCTTAAAACGGTCCTCTTCCAGTTTCCACCCTACTTTGACGCCCGGACCGAACACATCGAGTACCTACGCACGGTGCGGGAACTGATGGGGAACCTACCGGTCGCCGTCGAGTTGCGTAACCGTTCCTGGTACCAACCGGGAGTGGGCGATGCACTGGTCAATTATTGCCGTGACCTAAAGCTGACCCTGGTAGCCGCCGATGAACCTCACCAAACCCAGGGAGGAATTCCCTTTTTCTTGACTACTACGACGCCGCACCTAACCCTGATCCGCCTGCACGGGCGCAACCAAGCCGGCTGGCAGGCCGGGGGCAAGGACTGGCGGGGCAAGCGGACCCTGTACCGTTACTCGGCGAGCGAACTAACCGACCTGGCCCAAGCAATTCAAGAACAACAGCCGCAACCAAAAGAAACCTGCGTCATCTTTAACAACAACTCGGGAGGCGATGCGGCCGACAACGCCGTCGCCCTCAGCCGGCAAATGGATTTACACTTTACGGGCCTGACCAAACAGGACCCGACCCAACTAGAACTCTTTTGAAGTCACGCTGTTTTGCGCCAGTTTGGTTCGAAATCGGCGTGGCTTTTTGCTATACTGGAAGTTAACGAAAAAACGATTATCGGAAAAGAGGTCCCGCTGTATGGCTGAACAACCAACCTACTACATCACAACCCCAATCTATTACCCATCCGGACGACTTCACATCGGTAACTCCTACACGACGGTTGCCTGTGACGCCGCGGCCCGCTGCAAGCGGCTCAGTGGTTTTGACGTGTTCTGTTTAACCGGGACGGACGAACACGGGCTAAAGATTGAACAAAAGGCTGAAAAATTAGGTAAGGATCCGCAAACCTACGTCGATGAAATGGCGGCTGGTATCAAGGAACTGTGGCAAAAACTGGAAATCACCAACGATAAGTTTATCCGCACCACCGATGGCTACCACGAAGCCACCGTTCAAAAGATCTTCCAACAACTCCTCGACCAAGGAGACATCTACAAGGGCGAATACGTGGGCTGGTACTCGGTCGATGACGAAGAGTACTTCACCGAAAGCCAACTCAAGGAAGTCTTCAAGGACGAAAACGGCCAGGTAACCGGTGGGATTGCCCCGTCTGGCCACGAAGTTCAACTGGTGAAAGAAGAGTCCTACTTCTTTAAGATGAGCAAGTACGCCGATTGGCTGATGGACTACTATAAGGCCCACCCCGACTTCATCCAACCAGAATCACGGATGAACGAAATGGTTAAGAACTTCTTGGAACCGGGCTTAGAGGACCTGGCCGTAACCCGGACCTCCTTTAACTGGGGGGTCAAGGTGCCAAACGACCCGAAGCACGTGGTCTACGTGTGGATCGACGCCTTATCCAACTATATTACCGCCCTGGGTTACGGCAGCGACGACGACAGCCTCTTTAAGAAGTACTGGCCAGCCGACGTTCACATGGTTGGTAAAGAAATTGTCCGGTTCCACACCATTTACTGGCCAATCATGCTCCACGCCCTGGGTCTGCCACTGCCTAAGCACGTCATCGGCCACGGCTGGCTGACGATGAAGGACGGCAAGATGTCCAAGTCCAAGGGGAACGTGGTTTACCCAGAAACCCTGATTGACCGTTACGGCTTAGACGCCACCCGTTACTACCTGTTACGGGCGATGCCGTTTGGAAATGACGGGGTCTTCTCACCGGAAGACTTCGTCGAAAAGGTCAACTACGACCTGGCTAACGACCTGGGGAACCTCTTGAACCGGACCGTGGCGATGGTCAACAAGTACCAAGCCGGCAAGTTGGTGGGTCAACCAGGGGCCACGACCGACTTTGATGCTGACTTAGAGCAAGTGGCCCAAGACGCCCTGGTGGAATACCGGGAATTGATGGATCAGACCCGCTTTGCCGACGCCCTATCCGCCATCTGGAAGTTGATCGCCCGGGCCAACAAGTACATCGACGAAACCGAACCGTGGGTCTTGGCCAAGGATGAACAACAAGCACCCGTCTTAAGCGATGTTTTGACCCACCTGGCCAAGTCATTGCGGATGATAGCGGCCATGCTGCAACCAATCATGCCAACGGCACCCAAGGAAATCCTGGGCCAACTGGGCCTAGCCAAGGAAGCCATTTCCCTCTCTGACCTCTCCTTTGACGACTTCCCGGCCGAAGTAGTGGTGGTTGAAAAGGGAACGCCGATCTTCCCACGGCGCGACATCCAAGAAGAGGTTGACTTCATCAAGTCCCAAATGAGCGCCAACGAAAAGCAAAAGGGGCGCAAGGCCATGGAAGCGGCTAAGACTGCTAGCGTTGACCCAGTCAAAGCCGAAATCCAGTTTGACGACTTTGACAAGGTGGACCTGCGGGTCGGCTTGATTAAGGAAGCCGGCAAGGTGAAGGGCGCTGATAAGCTGCTGAAGTTCACCCTCGACGACGGCATGGGCGGGCGCCAAATCCTGTCCGGGATCGCTAAGTGGTACCCAGTACCGGAAGAACTGGTGGGTAAGAAGGTCGTCTTCGTGGCCAACCTGGCTCCCCGCAAGCTCCGTGGTGAAATTAGCCAGGGGATGCTCTTGTCCTCTGAATTAAACGGCCAGGTACAACTAGTGTTAGTCCCAGACAGCCTGGAAGTTGGCTCAACGGTCTGCTAAGCAATGACGATTAAGATTTACGATTCGCACACCCACTTAAACGATGAGGCCTTTTACGGTGACGTAGGGGCCTTTTTGGCCCGGGCTAAACATTACGGGGTCACCGAGCTGAACATGATTGGCTCCAACCGGCTGTTAAACGACCGCGCCCTTAAACTAGCTAGCACCTACCCGGGCTTGCACGCCGTGATTGGCTTTCACCCCGAGGACTTAGCGGAAGTAACCCCGACCGATTGGGAGGGGCTAAAAAAGGTGTTGCGACGTCCCGAGGTTGTGGGGGTGGGCGAAGTCGGCTTAGACTTTGTCAACGGAATCGCCGACCACCGGGCCCAAGAAGCCGCCCTAGTTGAACAAATTGACCTGGCTAACCAGCTAAGCTTACCGGTGGTGATCCACTGCCGCGAGGCCCTGGCCGAAACATACCGGGTCCTAGTGGAGCACCCGGTTAAAGCGGGGGGCGTGATGCACTCCTTTAGCGGTGACGCAGCGTGGGCGGAAAAGTTCCTTGACCTGGACTTTGACCTCTCCTACAGCGGGGTGGTCTCCTTTACCAAGGCAACGGAAGTTCACGAAGCCGCCAAGGTAACCCCTTTGGAGCGGATGATGGTAGAAACGGACGCACCCTACCTGACCCCGGTTCCGTACCGGGGGAAGCAAAACGAGCCCGCCTTTACCTACTTTGTGGTCGAAGCGCTGGCCAAACTCTTGCAACGCCCCGTAGAAGAGGTAGCCTCAGCGACGTTGCAGACCGCGACGAACCGGTTTTTGAAAGGACATAATGGACAAGATTAAAGAAGTAATTGTGGTGGAGGGTAAAGACGACACCAAGCAGGTGCAACGAGCCGTGTTGGCCGACACCTTTGAAACAAACGGCTCCGCCCTGTCAAAAAAGGCGCTTGAACAAATAAAAAAACTCCAGCAAAGCCGGGGGGTGATCGTCTTCACCGATCCTGATTTTAACGGCGAACGGCTCCGTAAGCTGATCGACCAAAACGTTCCCGGCGTCAAACACGCCTTCATCTGGCGCGACCAGGGGGTGCCAACCGAGGCCCATGGGAGCCTGGGGGTTGAACACGCAAGCTCGGCGACCATCTTGGCGGCCCTGCAAAACGTTTACACCACCACCCCCGTTTTAACTCCCACCTTTAGCAACCAGGACCTCATTAAGGCAGGCTTGGCGGGGAGTCCGGTGGCCAAGAGGCGCCGGGAGCGCCTAGGCGAATTGCTGGGGATTGGCTATGGCAACGCCAAGCAGCTATTGAAACGCCTCGACCTCTTTGCCATTGACCGGCCGACCTTTGAACGGGCGGTTGCACAACTTGATCAGGAAGGGAAAACGCATGAGTAAGCAAATCGGGAGTCCCTCGCGGACCCGCGCCATTATGAACCAGTACGGCATCCACGCTAAGAAGGGCTTTGGCCAGAACTTTTTGACCAACTCCGACGTCTTGAGTGGAATCGTGCGGGCAGCTGGTATTACCAAAGACGATAACGTGATTGAGATCGGGCCCGGGATCGGGGCCCTGACCGAAAAGCTGGCCCAAGCGGCTGGTGAAGTGGTTGCCTTAGAAATCGACGAAAGTCTCCTGCCGGTGTTAGACGACGTGTTAGCTCCCTACGGCAACGTAACGGTTTTAAACCAGGACGTTTTGAAGGCCAACCTAGCCGAACTGGTTCAGACGGCCTTTAAGGACCCAACTAAGCCGGTCAAGGTGGTCGCTAACCTACCGTATTACATCACCAGCCCGATTCTGTTTGCCCTCTTAGCCAGCCAAGTGGAGTGGGTGGCGGTTTGTGTGATGATGCAAAAAGAGGTCGCCGATCGCCTGGTGGCCAAGCCGGGAACTAAGGACTACGGCGCCCTGACCTTAGCGATCGACTACCGGATGGACGTCAAAGTCGCCTTTAACGTCTCACGCAAGTCCTTTGTACCGGCCCCCAACGTTGACTCGGCAATTGTCGTTTTGACGCAAAAGAGTGCGGCCCTGCCGGTGTCCCCCTTTAACGAGGATCGCCTCTTTGGCCTGATCCGGGGCTGCTTTGCCCACCGCCGCAAGAGCCTGTGGAACAACCTTAAGACGATCGTCGGCAAGGACGAGGACCGCCTAGGGAAGGTAAAAGAAGTCCTGGACCGATTGGAAATCGATCCCCAAACCCGCCCGGAACGCTTGAGCCTGGTGGACTTCATCAACTTAGCGAACGCCATGCACGAAAAGAAATTGCTATAAAAGTGGGGAAGAGTTTCCCTGATAATTGCAAGTATCGCGAACTTAGGCGGTAGCTTGCTGTTTAATGTTCGAATGTATAGTAAGAGGCCGGAGAAAACACGTTTTCCCCGGCCTCTTTTTGCCGTCACTAACCGCAGGGATGACGGATGACAGAGTACCGCAGGCGGCGCTCACCCTTGCCCCGAGCGAATGACTTGGCGGCTTTCCTCATACCTTTTGCGTCAATTAGCGAGAATTAGTATAATTAAGGGCAAACTGAGTCGAAAGGGGGACTGTGGAATGATCGTGACGGAAAAGGCACCGGCCAAGATTAACTTGGCCCTTGATACGCCCATGCGCTACCTTGATGGCCTGCCCCGCTGGAACATGGTGATGAACGCCGTCGACCTGGCTGATTACGTCACCGTTGAGATCCACCGCCGACCGCAGACGATTAAGGTTTACACCAACAGCGGTTTTTTGCCCAATGACCAACGAAACTTAGCCTACCAAGCCGCCCACATCCTAAAGACCCGCTTTCACCAGACTGACGGGGTTACCATCCGCATCAAAAAAAGAATTCCGGTGGCGGCCGGCCTTGGCGGCGGGTCTTCGGACGCGGCGGCCGTCTTGCGGGCCCTCAATAAGGCCTGGCGGCTGGGTTTATCCCTAGACGAGTTGGCACGCCTGTCCTTATCAATCGATTCCGACGTGCCCTTTTGTGTGTACTCCCAAACGGCCCACGTGACCGGCCACGGGGAGATCGTAGAACCCTTGCCGTCCTTTCCCCACTACTGGGTGGTGATCGCCAAACCCAAGCTATCGGTCTCGACCCCGGCCATCTTGCGCCAAATTAATTACGAGCGCCTGGTTCACCCGCAAACGGACCATCTGGTGGAAGCCATCAAGGAAGGAAAGTTTCAGGAGAGTTTCCAATACATGGGCAACGCCCTAGAGGCGGTCACCATGGAGGCCCACCCCGAAATCGCCCGCCTAAAGGAACGGATGCAAAAGTTAGGGGCCGACGTGGCGCAGATGAGCGGGACCGGCCCCAGCGTCTTTGCCTTATGCCATGCCGAATCACGGGCCAAGCGGATCTATAACAGCCTGCGTGGCTTTTGCCCGGAGGTTTACCAAGTCGTCTTGTTATAACTGAACTGCCAAACCCTGGGCGCTACGTGAAAAACCGCCCGGGGTTTCCACGTGTTAGGCAAAGAGTTTAACTTTTTTAAAAAGGGGCTTGCCATTTTGACCCAGACCAGGTATTATTCTTCAGTCTTAATCGTAAGGATTACGATTTAACGGAAAATAAGATTGGAGGATTTTGTGATGAAGCGAAAATACTGGGGAATTGGGGCGATTGTAGCCGTCCTCGCCGTAATCGTGGGCTTAATGGTGACGGGGTGGAGCCCGTCTAAGTCCCACCAAAAGCCAATCCGCGTGGTGACGAGCCTGAACTTCTACGGGGAAGTGGCCAAGGCCGTGGCTGGGGATCACGGGACGGTGACCTCCTTTATTAACAGTTCGGCCGTTGACCCCCACGAGTTCCAACCAACGACCAAGCAGGCCAAGCATGTTGCCAACGCTAACGTGGCGATTGAAAACGGGCTGGGTTACGACGCCTGGATGAGTAAGATGGTCAAGGCCGACAGCAAGAACAAGATCACCCTGATTAACGTCGGTGAACAAGTCGCCAAGGAAAAAGACGGCGCTAACGAACACGTTTGGTACCGCCCGGCAACGATGAGCGCTTTGGCCACCACCTTAGCCAAGCAATTTAGCAAGCTGGATCCCGACCACAAGGCCGACTACGAAAAAAACGCCAAGGCTTACCAAGCCAAATTACAAAAGCTCGACAAGGTAATCGTACAAGCCAAGCAAAACGTGGGCGATAACCGCTTAGTGGACGTTAGCGAACCGGTCTTCGATTACGCCTTGGAAAACTTGGGTTACCAAATCAATGACCAACACTTTGAAAAGGCCGTTGAAGATGACAGTGATCCGTCACCAAAGGACATCCAACAAATCCAAGATGACATTACCAACCACCGGATCGCCTTCTTTGTTAACAACAGCCAAGAAAGCGACAAGACGGTGGAAAACCTGGTTAAGTTAGCCAAGGAAAACAACGTTCCGGTCTTAAACGTAACTGAATCCGAACCAGACGGGGAGGACTACGTTTCTTGGATGACCAAGCAATACCAAGCCTTGCTTAAAATCCAACGAGGTGAATAATTATCCCAATTGTAAACGTCGAAAACTTAACACTAGCTTACGGCGATAAAGAAGTCATTACGGGCCTGAATTTTCAGGTTAACCCGGGTGACTTTTTAGTCGTTGTGGGGGAAAACGGGGTCGGGAAGACGACGATGGTCCGCTCCTTGTTAGGGCAATTAAAGCCCCGCCAGGGCCAGATCAAGCTGGCTTCAGACATCAAGATCGGCTACGTCCCCCAGTTTCGGAACTTGGATAGCGAATACCCCCTGTCGGTTCGCGATTTTGTGGCCCTAAACTTACCGACCAACCGGATGCCGTGGTTGAACCGAACGGAGCGGCAAAGGGTTAAGCAAATTGTGGCCGCAACCGACCTGACCCGGATTGCCGACCGGCCACTCGGTATGGCGTCGGGGGGCGAAAAGCAACGGGCCTACTTGGCTCAGGCCCTGTTAGCCGACCCGCAGCTCTTGATTTTAGATGAATCAACGGCCAGCCTCGATAACGAAATGAAGTACGACTTGCTTGACCTGGTGGAAGACTTCCGGGCCAAGGGAGGGGCCGTCCTCTTTGTCACTCATGATTGGGCCCTTGCTCGCCACTATGGGACCCGTTACTTACACCTAGAAGTGGGGCAGGCGACGAGCGGACCAATCAGCGAACTACCGACGGGCGAGGAGGAAGAATAATGTTTGAACTGTCATTTATGCGTTACGCCTTTATTGCTTCGACCTTCATTGCGATCGTATCGGGAGTGATCGGGGTCTTTGTGGTCGCACGGCGGATGTCATTTTTGACCCACACCCTGTCTGAAATTGGCTTTGCCGGGGCCTCGTTTGCCGTTTTTGCCGGCTGGCAGGCCCTAAACGGGATGCTCTTGTTTACCATGCTGTCGTCGGTAATGGTCGGGCAGATGAGCATTAAAGAATCCCGGCGCGAAGCTGTTATTTCGGCGGTTTCGGCCCTGTTTATCGGGTTGGGGATCCTCTTTTTATCCCTGTCTAACCAAACGGCTAGCTCGGCGACGAGCATCCTCTTTGGTTCGGTGGTGGGGATTTCCAAGCGGGAAGTGTGGCAGCTAGTCTTATTGTCGCTGTTAGTCTTGGCGGTGGTCTTTCTCATGTACCGGCGCCTCAAGTTTGATTCCTTTGATCCGGTGGGGGCCCGGGTTAACGGGGTCAACGGAACGCTCGTGTCGGTAACCTTTTTAATCCTGGTCGCCCTGTCTGTTTCCGTGGCGGCCCAGATCGTGGGCTCCCTGCTAATCTTTATCCTCTTAACCCTCCCGGCGGCCGCGGCTAAGTACTACGCCACCGGGACCGCCAAGATGATCGGCTTAGCGATTTTATTTGCCCTGTTGGGGACCTGGTTGGGCCTTTACCTGGGCTACGTCACTAACTGGCCGATCTCGTTTTTCATCGCCGTAATTGAAGTCGTAATCTACGTCAGCGCCCTTTACTATCACCACCGGGTGGTTGCTTAAGTGACCACGGGTGCTTTCTAATATCAGTAACTTAAAAAAAGCCATTCCGAACCATGTTCGGAATGGCTTTTTTTATTTTTCGGATAAATCGTTTAACGTTGGGTAATTTTTGATAATAATTAGGCAAAAGACGAACAATTATGGTATTATGGCAAAGTAAATCACTTGGGAAGACCCAAAATTCGCTGGCCAGGTTGACCGGCATCAAGTAAAGAGGTAAGAAGATGAAAGTAAGACGTAGTAACCGGCTGGTTGACATGACGCGCTACCTGCTCGAACACCCCCGTGAATTGGTATCCCTGAAGTACTTTGGGGAACGTTACGGCTCGGCTAAGTCCTCGATTTCTGAAGACTTAAGCATTATCCGGACCACCTTAGCTGATTGGGGGGTCGGCCGTTTAGAAACCCTACCAGGTGCTTCTGGTGGTGCACGTTTGACGCCACTGTACGCCGAGGAAAACGCCACTCGGGTTATTGATGATCTAGTGGCAGCCGTTAACGACGATTCCCGGCTCCTGCCCGGGGGCTACGTTTACTTGTCCGACTTGTTAGGACGTCCGGAAATCCTCCGCGAAGTTGGTCGCTTGGTGGCCACCCAGTACGTCGATAAGGACGTGGACGTGGTTATGACCGTGGAAACCAAGGGAATTCCGATCGCCCAGAGCGTGGCGATGTATTTAAACAAGCCGTTTGTGATCGTGCGGAACTCGTCACACATCACCGAGGGGTCAACCGTGTCGGTGAACTACGTGTCGGGGTCATCGCAACGGATTAAGAAGATGGAACTTTCCCGCCGGACCCTCAAGGAAGGGGCCAACGTGGTGATCGTCGACGACTTCTTAAAGGGTGGGGGAACCCTCAACGGGATGCAATCCCTGATCAACGAATTCGGCGCCCACTTAATTGGGATGACCGTCTTTGCCGAGGGTCAATTCTCCGGCCAACGCTTAGTAGAAGACTGCACCTCCTTGATCAAGGTGACGGCCGAGGACGGCGTTAACAAGAAGATTAGCGCCCAACCGGGGAATTACCTGGCCAAGGTGTTTGGGAACCAAGACTAAGAAAGGATGGCAACGATGGTAAACAAAAACGCAATTATTCTGGCAGCCGGGAAGGGAACCCGGATGAAGTCCAAGCTCCACAAGGTCTTACACCAGGTTTGTGGTAAGACGATGGTGGAGCACGTCTTGACCCAACTGCAAGCGGCCAACATTCAAAACATCGTGACCGTGGTTGGTTACGGTGCCGACACCGTTAAAGACGCCCTAGGCGACCAAGTTCGCTACGCCTTACAAAAGCAACAATTGGGGACCGGGCACGCGGTGATGCAAACAGAAGACCTGCTAGGTGAATTAGCTGGTCAGACCCTAGTGGTTTCCGGGGACACCCCCTTATTTACGGCGGCGACCTTCAACCACCTCTTCCAATACCACGAACAACGCCACGCGGCCGTAACGATCTTAACTTCCAAGGCACCGGACCCAACTGGTTACGGGCGGATCGTCCGCAACGAAATTGGGATTGTGGAACGGATCGTCGAACAAAAAGACGCCAGCGTTGAAGAACAGGCCATCCACGAAATCAACACCGGGGTCTACTGCTTCGATAACCAAAAGCTTTTTGCGGCCCTCAAGCGCTTGACCAACGATAACGCCCAGGGGGAATACTACCTAACCGACGTAATCGGGATCTTAAAGGAGGAAGGCGAAATCGTTACCGCCTACCAAATGGAAGACTTTGATGAGTCAATGGGGGTTAACGACCGGAGCGCCCTTGCCAAAGCCACTAAGATTATGCAAAAGCGGATCAACACCCAGCTGATGAAGGATGGGGTGACCCTGGTGGATCCCGAAACGGCCTACATCGATGCCGACGTACAAATCGGCCAAGACACGGTCATTGAAGGGAACGTGGTCATCAAGGGGCGGACGACGATCGGGGCCGACTGCTTGATTGGCGCCGGTTCGCGGATTGAAGACAGCACCTTACACGATGACGTGACCATCATGTCTTCGACCTTGGAAAGGTCAGAGGTCCACTCCGGGGCTGACGTGGGACCAAACAGTCACCTACGTCCGGAAGCCGAACTAGGCGAAAACGTCCACGTCGGGAATTTCTGCGAGGTCAAAAAGGCCTACATTGGAGCCGGAACCAAGGTCGGTCACCTGTCCTACATTGGCGACGCTACCTTGGGTAAAAACATCAACGTAGGCTGCGGGGTTGTCTTCGTCAATTACGACGGGACCAACAAGCTCCACACCAACGTTGGGGATCACGCCTTCATCGGTTCTAACTCCAACATTGTGGCGCCGGTCAACCTTGCCGCCGATTCCTTTGTGGCCGCCGGTTCCACCATCACGGACAGCACCGAACAATTTGATATGGCGATTGCCCGCGCCCGCCAAGTCAATAAGCCGGGTTACGCCAAAAAACTCCCCTGGTAAGAGCTTGCTTTTTAGGGGGGGAATAACTATCATAAAAAGTGATGAGTTAAGATCTTTACGATATCGGAGGACCTAATGAAAGAACGTTATTTTGACCCTAAATTAAAGATTTTTTCCCTCAGCTCCAACCGGCCGTTAGCGGAAAAAATTGCCGCCCTCGTTGGGGTGGAACTGGGAAAGCTTTCCGTGGACCGTTTTAGTGACGGCGAAATTCAAATTAACATTGAAGAGAGTATTCGGGGCGATAACGTCTACGTGATCCAATCGACGTCGGCCCCGGTCAACGACAATTTGATGGAGCTCCTGATCTTAGTCGATGCCCTGCGCCGGGCCAGCGCTAACACGATCAACGTGGTGCTCCCGTACTACGGTTACGCACGTCAAGACCGCAAGGCCCGCTCCCGTGAACCAATCACGGCCAAGTTGGTGGCCAACATGCTCCAAAATTCCGGGGTTGACCGGGTGGTGGCACTCGACTTGCACGCCGCCCAGATCCAAGGGTTCTTTGACATCCCCGTCGACCACTTGATGGGTGCCCCGCTGTTAGCCGACTACTTCATTCGCGAAGGGGTGGCTGACAAGGCTGTCGTTGTTTCACCGGACCACGGTGGGGTGACCCGGGCCCGGGCCCTGGCCGAATTCTTGAAGGCGCCGATTGCCATCATTGATAAGCGGCGCCCGAAGGCCAACGTTGCCCAAATTATGAACATCATTGGGAACGTTAAGGGCAAGAAGTGCATCATGATTGACGACATGATCGACACGGCCGGTACGATTTCCAAGGGGTCTCAGGCCCTAATTGACGCCGGAGCCGAAGAGGTTTACGCTTCTTGTACCCACGCCGTCTTGTCTGGTCCGGCAATCGAACGGTTGGCCAACTCCTCGCTCAAGGAAGTGGTGGTGACCGACACGATTCGCCTACCAGAAGAAAAACAAATCGCAAAGATTAAGCAGGTTTCGGTGGCACCGTTAATTGCCGATGCTATCAAACGGATTAACGAAAATCGCGCAGTTAGTCCCCTATTTAATAACCGTTTCCGGCAAGAAAATCTTGAAAAATAAGTTAGCACAGGGGGCGTGGCCAGGTGGTCACGCCCCTTTTCCTTTCGATCAACAATGCTAGATGGGGTGAGGAATGGTATAATGTGACAAGACAAAGGAGGAAATAAGATGAACAGAAGCTTTTTCAAGAAGGCAATGGTCGGCACCGCCGCCTTGGCAACGGTGTTAAGCCTTGCTGCTTGTGGTAGCAAGGGAGCCAGCTCTTCGTCCAGCAGTTCAACGAATGAGAGCTCCTCGACCAGTTCAAAAAAGACGGTCACGGCGGCCGACAAGATCGCTGCGGCAGAAAAGTTGATTGAACAGGGCAAGTACCAACAAGCCTTGGACGAAGTGAACAGCGTTACTAAGTCCACGAGTGAAAGTCGCGCCCTTGCCACCGACCTTCAAAACTACATTGCGGCTAAAAAGGCCTACAACAACGGCAACTACGATCAAGCCCTGACGACCCTGAATACGGCTTCGTCCAGCTCCTCGGCCATTAAGGAAGCTTACCAGAGCCTGCGGAGTAAGATTGCGGCGGCTGAATCAAGCAACTCGACCACGAGTTCTAGTCCCACTTCTTCAGCAACGAGTGCGACGACCGCGGCAGCTACTAGTAGCTCCAGCAGTTCCGCAGCCAACGCATCCGTGGCCAAAAGTACGAGCGAAGACGTGATTGACGCCTTCGCCACTAAGATGGGCTTTAACCAACAAGGATACGGCATTATCCCGGTTCAAAAGAACGGGAGCGTTTACCGCTTTGAAGTGCGGCAAAACAACCAAGACAACACGGTGGCTAACCTGATCGGGATTTACGAATACAACGCCGAGACGGGTAGCGTAACGAAGATTTCTTAATGATTGGGAAACCAACTTCCCTAATCAATGAACCAAAAATAGCTGGAGATCAACGTTAAAAAACGTGATCTCCAGCTATTTTTTTGGTCTCATTTAAATAAACGGGCGTGGCGCACCAATCTCCGTCCTAGCTTAGTCATCCGGGCTGCTTCGGAGGTCAGTTGCCACTTCCTTTAAGCCAAGGCAAACTTCTCGACAGCCTCGGCGACCCCGTCGTGGTTATTGTCGGCGACCAGTTCGTCGGCCAGTTGAATCGTCGACGGGATCGAGTTGCTCATTGCCACCCCGATGCCGGCGTAGGTGATCATCGATTCGTCGTTTTGGGCGTTACCAATCGCCATCATTTCGGTACGGGCGACCCCCAGTTCCTGGCCTAGGGAAGCTAGAGCCGCCCCCTTGCTAGCCGACGGGTTAACGAATTCCAGGTAGTAAGGTTCGGAGCGGACGATGTTAAAGGCCCGCTTGATGGGCGCCGTTAGTTTAGCGCTAAAGTCATCAATGGCGGCTGGTTCATCGGTGATCATCAGCTTGGAAATCACTAAGTTGTTTTTGATGGTGTTTAACTGGTCAATGGACTTGTAGGTGATCGGCAAGGAAACCAGGCTCGATTCGTAAACGGCGTAGGAACTGATGTCTTGGTTTAAGACATACATCGCGTCGGCGGTTTCGGCCAGGAGGTGGACGTCCGCTTTGAGGGCAACGGCGGAGAGGTCGACGAGTTTTTCAAAGGGGAGGGTGAATTGGGAAATTACCTGCCCGGAGGTGGTTTGGGCCAGGGCCCCGTTGAAAGAAATTACGTACTGATCAGCTAAGTTGTTGATGCCAAGTTGATCCAAGTACTTGTGGACCCCGGTCATGGGCCGCCCCGTACACAAAACCACCTTGATGCCTTGGGCGGTGGCTTTTTGCAGGGCTAACTTGGTCTTTTCGGTGATTTCTAATTGGTCGTTGATCAGGGTGCCGTCAATGTCAATGGCGATTAATTTAATGGACATGGTCTGCCTCCTTAGTCGGGAATGATGATGTGGTTGTTAGAAATGTAGTGTTGAAACTCTTGGTAGATCGGCTCAAAGATTTCGATGTTGTCGTGTTCGGCCAGCATCTCCTTGGGGAAAAAGAAGCGCTCGTCACCGGCTTGGCGCCCGGCAATTGCCGCCACCAAAGTTGACACCTCAGTGAGCTCAACTAACTCGCCGTTTGGTTGAATTAGTTCGATCTGGGATTGGGGTTTACTGCTTTGCGGGTGGTAGGTATCGTAAGGCAACTTGTACGATGAGTTAGTGGCCGTGTAGTACTCGGCGTTAAAGCCCGCCGTAGTGATCAGGTCGGTCAGCTTCTCTAGCATGGCGCCGGTCTGGTTGTCGTAAAGGGCGGACTTGAAGGGGCGCCGGTTTAAAAAGCGCCGGGCCAGGTCGGCTAAGATGTCGTCTTCACTTTTGGTCCAGTGGATGAAGTAGGTCGATAAGACCCCATCATCTAAGGAGAGGTAGTCATCCAGGGTGAACCGGTTGTTGAAAAAGGGCATCAGCATGTAGGGGGTAAAGGTCGGCTGGTAATCGGTGGGGTGTTGGTGGAGGTACTTGGCCCGCTTGAGCAAGTGGCCTAAGATGACTTCCATCGACCGGGAAACCGGGTGGAAGTAAATCTGTAAGTACATTTGCAGGCGGGAGATGATGTAGTCTTCGACCGCGTGCATCCCGGAGATTTCAAAGGCGATTCCACCTTGGATGGGCCGCATCACCGATAAGACCCGGTCGAGGTCGAACTTACCGTAGTTGGTGCCGGTGTAATAGGCGTCGCGTTGCAGGTAGTCCATCCGGTCGGCGTCGACTTGGCTAGAGATCATCTGGACTACTTGCTGGTTGTGATAGGTATGATCGATGACGCTAGCCACCTGGGCGGGGAAGTCCGGGGCGACCCGGACTAAGATCCGTTGGATGTTGGTGGTGGGGCTGGTAATGAGGCGGCGGGTAATCTCCTCGTGGTCGGTGTGGAAGATGTGCTCGAAGGTGTGTGAGTACGGACCGTGGCCGAGGTCGTGTAAGAGGGCCGCGCATAAGGCGACCGGTCGCTCGGAATCATCCCAAAGCCCATCGCCGGGGTGGTGAGTGGGGTAGTTGCGTTGAAAATGGTTGCACATCCGGCGGGCAATTTCGTAGACCCCTAGGCAGTGGCCAAAACGCGAGTGCTCGGCGCCGTGAAAGGTTAAAGAACTAGTTCCCAACTGCTTAATCCGCCGTAGACGCTGAAACTCCGGCGTGTTGATGAGGTCGAGGATAATTTGGTTATCAACAATTATGGTCCCCAGGATCGGGTCACGGAAGGTCTTCTCCCGGGGTAGTGCTTCATCTTGAAATGTCATGATTCCTCCCTGTGACGTTGTCAATGCCCCCATTATACATGATTGTGGTAAAGTTGCCGAATAGATGACGGGTAAACCAAGAACTGTTAAGATAGGGGAAAGGGAGGGCACTATGAGTGAAGTAATACCAGTTCGGGTCCGTTTAACCACCCGAATGGCCCAGGATGGGCAAGAAGAAAGCTACCAGTTTGAAGAAGATGGTCAACTGGTGACCCTAGCAAACGGGCAACGCTACCTGCGCTACACGGAACACCAGGCGGGGCAAGCCACCCCGGTGCAATTTCGTTTAGGTGACGGCGCCATTCAGTTGACCCGCAACGGGCCGGTTAAAACCCGCCTGACCTTTGACCGCGAAACGAAGACCACCAGCCGTTACCACACCCCCTATGGGATCATTCAGCTGACGGTCATTACCGACGAATTGGTCGCCGAATTAAATTGGCCCCGGGCCAGTGGTAGTTTACACTTGGCCTACCAGTTAACGGCGGGTGACCAATTAGTGGGAACCTACCAAATTGAATTGCGGTTCGAAGCGTGATATGATACTATTTAATTTAGACTTTTTGAAGGGAAGTGCACCAATTTGGATTTAAAGGTTTTCGATGGCCAGGAAAAATCAGAACTTTCAATGATCGAAGTGGCTCACGCAATCTTAGCTTACCATAATGAGGCAATGGCGTTTGCCGACTTGACCAACGAGATTCAACAATACCTTGGTAAAAGTGACGAGGAAATTCGGGAACGACTCTCGCAGTTTTACACGGACCTGAACGTCGATGGCAGCTTTATTTCCCTTGGTGATAACACCTGGGGCCTGCGTGCCTGGTACCCGTACGAATCGATCGATGAAGCAACGGTTGGTGAAACCGAAGACGAAGAAGATCGGCCAAAGAAGCGCCGGCGCAAGGTCAATGCCTTCTTGGCAGGGACTGACGACGACGATGTGATCGACTACGACAACGATGATCCAGAAGATGAAGATCTGGATGGTGATCAAGGCCCAGACGATGACGAAGAAGACGACTACGATGAGGATAACCCCGTTGAAGATGATGACGAGGAAACCAACATCGAAGATCAACTGTCTGAGCTTCACGGCGACGAATTCAGCGACGATGAAGAAGACGACGAAGACGAAGAAGACGAAGAAGACGACGAGGAATAATTGCTTTAACAATTGCCTTGACTAATCATGGTCGTTTTCGTATTATTTTACTTGGGCTCCCAAAGATTTGGGACACTGAGTTTAAAAATGAACGGCTCCCTGTTTCACGTGAAATAGGGAGCCGTTTTTATTGTTGTAACCCCGGCATGCGTAAAGGAGAGAGCATATGACGAAGTATATTTTTGTAACTGGTGGGGTTGTTTCATCCCTTGGTAAGGGGATCGTGGCGGCCTCATTGGGTCGGCTGTTAAAGAACCGTGGCTTAAAGATCGCCATCCAAAAGTTTGATCCCTACATTAACGTGGACCCGGGGACGATGAGCCCATACCAACACGGGGAAGTCTTCGTGACCAACGACGGGACTGAAACTGACCTCGACTTGGGGCACTACGAACGGTTCATTGACAACGACTTGAACAAGTACTCCAACGTGACGACCGGGAAGATTTACTCCGAGGTTTTGCGTAAGGAACGGCGCGGGGACTACCTGGGACGGACCGTTCAGGTGATCCCACACATCACCAACATGATCAAGAAAAAGATTCGCCGGGCCGGGGAATCAACCGACGCCGAGGTCGTGATTACCGAAATCGGTGGGACCGTTGGTGACATTGAATCCCAACCGTTCATGGAAGCAATTCGCCAGATGAAAAAAGAGGCGGGCGCAGACAACGTCTTGTACATTCACACGACCTTAGTGCCGTACTTAAAGGCCGCCGGTGAAATGAAGACTAAGCCAACCCAACACTCCGTTCGCGAACTGCGCGGCTTGGGGATCCAGCCCAACATCCTGGTGGTGCGGACCGAAGAACCAATCACCGATGACATGCGGACCAAGATCGCCCTCTTCTGTGACGTGGAACCAAAGGCGGTCGTCGAATCAATGGACGCCAAGAACCTTTACGAAGTGCCGTTGAACCTGCAAAAGCAAGGGATGGACCAACTGGTGGTTGATCACTTTGGCTTGGACGTGCCAGAAGCCGACATGGGCGAGTGGACCAAGATGGTGGACCACATCGAAAACGGCCTGACGAAGACGGTCAAGATTGCCATGGTTGGTAAGTACACTGACTTACAAGACGCCTACATTTCGGTTAACGAATCGCTGCGCCACGCTGGCTACCCGGTTGACGCCAAGGTTAAGATTGACCACTTTAACGCCGAAAACATCACCGAAGACAACGTGGCAGAAACCTTAAAGGACTATGATGGGATCTTAGTGCCGGGTGGTTTCGGGAGCCGCGGGATCGAAGGGATGATTACCGCCATCAAGTACGCCCGCGAACAAGACGTACCGTACATGGGGATCTGCTTGGGGATGCAAGTGGCCTGCGTCGAATACGCCCGGAACGTTTTGGGCTACCAAGATGCGAACTCAACCGAATTTGATCAAGACACTAAGCACAACATCATTGACCTGATGGCCGATCAAGAAGACGTGGAAGACATGGGGGGAACCCAACGTTTAGGTGCTTACCAATGCCAACTGAAGCCGAGGACGGTAGCGGCCGCTGCGTACGGTAACCAGGAAATGATTTCCGAACGCCACCGGCACCGTTACGAATTTAACAACGCCTTCCGGCAGGAAATGGAAGACCACGGCCTGGTCGTTTCTGGGGTGAACCCGGACCGTAACCTGGTCGAAGTGGTAGAACTACCGGAAAACAAGTTCTTCGTGGCCGCCCAATACCACCCAGAATTTCTCTCCCGGCCTAACCGTCCGGAAGGATTATTTGCCGCCTTTGTTAAGGCTGCGGCAGCGGACTAGTCCATTAGCGGCTGAAAGGCGAACCATTTCCCGGGAAAAGACGGGAAATGGTGCTTGGCGTTGGGAAATGTTGGTGGGTAAAAAGGTTAAGAATCCCGGGAAATGCTTGTAATTTAGGGCCAGTTTCATTATCATGAATATTGACTGTTTTAACGCCAAAACGGTCCTCATCAAATGAAATGAAATGTTTAAAAGCGAGGATACCTAATCATGAAAAAAATGATCATTCAAGGAGGGAACCGACTCTCGGGCGAAGTAACGATCGGTGGCGCTAAGAATAGCACCGTCGCGCTCATTCCATCGGCGATCCTGGCCGATACTCCCGTCCAGTTTGATACTGTGCCGGACATCCTGGATGTTCACAATCTTATGATTATCTTAGAGTCAATGAACGTGCACTCTTCCTTTAAGCACGGGGTGTTAGACATTGACCCAACTCAAATCATTGAAGCCGAACTGCCTAGCAAGGCCATTAAGAGTTTGCGGGCATCGTATTACTTTATGGGAGCGCTACTCGGCCGCTTCCACCGGGCAACCTTAACCTTCCCCGGGGGCGATAACATTGGCCCCCGGCCGATCGACCAACACTTAAAGGCCTTTGAAGCCCTGGGCGCTACCGTTAGTGAAAACAACGGGACCGTCCACTTGGAGGCACCGAATGGCCTGCACGGGACGCGGATCTTCATGGACATGGTGTCCGTGGGGGCTACGATCAACGCCATCTTGGCGGCGGTCCGTGCCGAAGGGGTAACGATTATCGAAAACGCCGCCCGGGAACCAGAGATTGTGGACCTTGCCACCTTTTTGAATAACATGGGGGCGCAGATCCGCGGGGTCGGGACCGACGTGATTCGGATTACCGGGGTGAACTCCCTGCAATCGATGAACACGCACACGATCATTGCGGACCGGATTGAATCCGGCACCTACCTTTCCCTTGCGGCCGCCATGGGCGATGGGGTGATGATCAATAACGTCATCCCTGAACACTTGGAAGCCTACACTAGTAAGTTGATCGAAATGGGGGTTGATTTAAAGATCGATTCCGATAAGATCTACGTGCCTAAGGTGGAGCACTTAACGGCCGTTCACGTTAAGACGATGCCGTACCCGGGCTTTGCTACCGACTTACAACAACCGTTGACCCCGTTGATGGCCAAGGCCGCCGGGGTAAGCACGGTGGTGGATACGATCTATCCTAAGCGGGTCAAGCACATCCCCGAATTGCAAAAGATGGGGATGAAGATCGCAGCTGACGACGGAAAGATTACGATCGAGCACACCGATCACTTTAACGGCGCCGACGTTGAGGCCGGTGAAATTCGGGCCGGGGCTTCCTTGGTGATTACCGGGTTAATGGCAGACGGTCAAACCGTTATCCACAAGGCCGACAACATCCTACGTGGTTACGACCGCATTGTTTGGAAGCTCAATCGTCTAAACGCCAACGTCCGGATTGAAGACGATGAGCAAGACTAGGTTGCTTTTTGACTGAGCACGTGTTACTCTATTAGGGTTATTGAAATAACTATGTTTCAGGCAATGATTCATGGCAAAAGGAGCGTATTAAATTATGAAGCAAGGAATTCACCCAGATTACCACTTGGTAGTCTTCGAAGACTCAGCAACTGGTTACAAGTTCATCTCCGGTTCAACGGCTACTTCCAAGGAAACCGTTGAATGGGAAGATGGTAACGAATACCCGCTTGTCCGGGTTGAAGTTACGTCCGACTCCCACCCGTTCTACACTGGGAAGCAAAAGTTCACCCAGGCCGACGGGGCAGTCGACAAGTTCAACAAGAAGTACGGTTTCAAGTAAACCAACCTTCGTTAAAGCGTCTCACTTCGGTGGGACGCTTTTTTTGTTGAATCGGCAACGCCCTGATTAACAAACTAACCACGGTGCGTGGCGAACAAAAAAGGCCACCCTCCTTTGCGGCTTGGCCGACGGAGCGTGGCCTTAATGTTAGTGATTAGCCTTGCGCAGGGGCAAGAAGACGTTGACGAAAAAGAGGGACAGGTTGATGAAAACAAAACCGGCCGTCACCAAGAAGACTCCGGCATAGCCGAGGCTGCCAGCAACCAAACCACCGATGATGGGGCCAAATATGTTACCAATGTACATGGCGCTTTGGTTCCAAGAAAAGACGTGGCCAGTCAAAGTGGTCGGTGAGTTCTTGGTTAAGAGGGTCTGTACTTGGGGGAACAAGGAGGCGTCGGCGATCCCGATAATAAAGCGGAGCCCGGCAAGTTGCCAGGTGTTGGTGACAAAGGCCGAGGGGATAAAACAGGCGATGCTGATAAAAAAACCGCCGATTAAGATCTTTTGGGTCCCAATCCGGTCACCTAACCGCCCCAAGAGCGGCGCCGCAATGATGGTGGCGACCCCGGGCATGGCGGCCACGATCCCGGCCATGAAGGTGACTCCCTGCCCGTTATGCATCAGCTGGCGGACAAAGAGGGAGACGATCGGGTTGATGGAATTGTTGGCGGCCTGGATGATCAGGGTCGTAACTAGGAGGCCTAAGATGACCCGCGGCAGCGCCAGTTGGTTTAAGACCCCGCTGTTGGGCTGCCCCGGCGTTGGTTTAACCGGGACAAAGCCCTCCTCGTGGACCAAGAAAAGGGTGCCTAAGAAGACTAATAATAAGATGCCACCGGTGATAAAAAAGGTCGTCCGGTAAGAAAAAATTGATGAGAGGGTCCCGCCTAAAAAGGGCCCAAGCAAGTTTCCACCGGTCGCCCCAGCGGCCATTACCCCGATGGCGCCACCACTCTTTTCCTTGGGGGGCTCGGTGGCGATCAGGGCGTTGGAGTTGGAAATGAAACCGGCAAAGACCCCCTGGGCCATCCGTAGCCCAATCAGTTGCCAGACGTTGGTGACTAACCCCATCGCCCCCAAAACGATTGCCATTCCCAGGGCGGCGCGCAGGCACATCGGTTTGCGCCCGTAGCGGTCCGCTAACCGTCCTTAGACGGGAGAGATAAAGGCGGAAACGAAGTACATCGCCGAAAAGGCTAGCCCGGAAAAGAAGTTCAGCTGCTGGTGGCTGAAGTGACCGAGGGTGGCAATGTATAAAGAAAGGAAGGGGGTCACCTCAGAAAACCCCATTCCGGCAAAGAAAACGCCCACTGAAAGGACCCGCAGGTTGCGAACCCAGACGGGGCGACGCGATGATGATGATACCAATTCGTACCATTCCCTTCTGACATAGTGTATACTGACTTTGATATTTTAACACTGACGGGAGGGCATGATGAAAAAGAAACGATGGTGGAAAACCACCTTGTACTGGTTAGTGATCATTTTGGGGCTGGCCCTCAGCCTGGTCTTGATCTTTAATCAGCAGGTTAAAGATTACCTGGTTAACACTTATCAACCCCAGGTGACCAAGTCGCTGGTGGCAAAAAACGAGAAGAAAAAGGCCAGTTACGATTTCAGCAGCGTCAAGGACTTGAATCTACAGACGGTGGCCGCGGCCCGGGCCAAGAAGGAATCAATTAACGTGATCGGGGTGATCTCGATCCCAGCGATCAACCTGCGGATCCCGATTGCCAAGGGGGTTTCTAACACGACCTTGGCGCTAGCGGCCGGAACGATGCGGGCCGATCAAGAAATGGGGAAGGGCAACTACCCACTGGCCGCTCACAACATGGCTAACGGCTCTAAGATTCTCTTTTCGCCTCTTTACTACCACGGTAAGGTCGGCCAGTTGGTCTACATCACCGATATGAAAAAGGTTTACGAGTATAAGTTGTACGAGCGAAAGTTTATTGACGCCACCCGGGTTGACGTGATCGATAACACTAAGGAAAATATCCTCACCCTGGTGACCTGTGACGCCACCGGGGCCCGGCGCTTGTTGATGCGTGGTAAGCTAGTTAAGGTGGTCGCCTACGACAAAGCCCCCGCCAAGATCCAAAAGAACCTAAGCGGCAAGTACACGAATGGTCAATAAAAAAATAGTTGAAGACGACGTTGTTTAGACGTTGCTCTTCAGCTATTTTTTTGATCGGGTGTTTAGTTTAATTGGGGAAAGCTTTAGTCTAACCGCTCCTTTACGTAGTCCAACCAGTAAGGGAGGGCCCGCTTGAGGCTGTTGTAGGTGTCATCAAAGCGTAGGGTGTACCAAGGGTCAGGGATTGGTTCGCCCTGGTGGCCCGGGGTCAGGTCGTTGATGGCACGGACCTTGTCTTGTTCTCCTTTAGGGACAATTGCCCGCAGGTGGCGCATGTTCATGTCGTCCATACCAATGATTAGGTCGGCGTCGTAAAAGTCTTGGCGCTTAATCGGCGTTGACCGGTGGCCCCGGTCATCTAAATGGTGTTCTTCTAAAATTTGGCGGGTACCCGGGTGGGGACGGTTGCCCTCTTCTTCGCTGGAAGTGGCCCGCGAAGAAACGCTAACCTGGTCCGTTAAGTGGTTAGTGACCAGTAGTTGGTAAAACATCGCTTCGGCCATCGGGGAGCGGCAGATGTTACCTAGGCAGACAAAGATTACTTTCAAAACGTCACGTCCTTTCTAAATTCATTTCCATAATACAGAAAAGTTAGCTGGGGGGCTAGTGGACGGCGTTTGGCTTCCCTTGGATTTGGGAAAATGCTAAAATAGCCTCAGCAACAAGAACAAAAGGAGGACAACGATGACCACAATCATTATTATTGTGATTCTTGTTTTATTGGTGGTTGCCTACGTTATGATGTATAACGGTTTGGTTAACCTCCGGACCCACGCTCAAGAAGCCTGGAGTCAAATTGACGTGCAGCTGCAACGGCGTAACGACTTGATCCCGAACCTCTTGGAGACGGTGAAGGGCTACAGCAAGTACGAAGCTACTACCTTAGAAAAAGTGACCAGTCTGCGGACCCAACTGGCGAGCCTGCCGGATGACGCCCACCAAGAAAAGATGGACGTTTCTAACCGCCTGACCCAGGCCCTGGGCTCGGTTTACGCCGTGGCCGAAAACTACCCGGACCTAAAGGCCTCCACTGAGTACACGAAGCTGATGGAGGAATTGAGCAACACCGAAAACAAGATTGCTTACTCCCGGCAACTGTACAACTCAACGGTCGCCACTTTTGACGCCCGGATTCAAACCTTCCCCTCCAATATGGTGGCTAAGGTTCACCACTTCACCGCCATGGAATACCTGCAGGTTCCCGAAAGCGCTAAGGAAGCCCCCAAGGTTAGCTTTGATTAGGTAAACGCCGATGCTTTACCAACAAATTGCTAAGAATAAGCGCCGGACCATCCTGGTGATGGCCGGCTTTGTTTTCCTGGTCGCCTTGATCGGGGCGGCGGTTGGCTACCTCTTTGCGGGGACGGCCATCGGTGGGGTGATCATCGCGCTGGTGATCGCCGTGATCTACGTCTCGATCATGGTCGGCCAATCGACTGACGTCGTAATGAGCATGAATAACGCCCGCGAAATCCATTCCGCCGATGAAGCACCAGAGCTTTGGCACATCGTCGAAGACATGGCGCTGGTGGCCCGAGTGCCGATGCCACGGGTCTTCATCATTGACGACCCGAGTCCCAACGCCTTTGCGACCGGTAATAACCCGCAACACGCGGCGGTGGCGGCCACGACCGGCTTACTGGCGATTATGAACCGTGAGGAATTAGAAGGCGTCATGGCCCACGAAATGACCCACGTGCGCAACTACGACATTCGCTTACAAACGATTGCCTTAGCCCTGACGGCGGCGATCTCCTTGTTAGTTAACTTTGCCGGTAACTTTATGTGGTTTGGGGCTAGTAGCCGGCGCGATGACCGCGAGGAAGGGGCCGGTGGCGTCTTTGCCATCATCGGTTCAATCCTCTTGATCATCTTGGCGCCCCTAGCAGCTACAATGGTCCAGATGGCCCTGTCGCGGCAGCGGGAATACCAGGCCGATGCCGGGGCGGTGGAGTTAACCCGGAACCCCCAGGGGATGATTAGTGCCCTGCGGCAATTACAACACGCCGAGCCGATGCAAAACGTCGACCCGGCCAGTGCCGCGTTGTACATCAGTGATCCCCAGGAAAACGCCCGTCACAAGAGTCTTTCAGGCTTGTTTGATACTCACCCGCCACTGGAGGCACGGATCGAACGCTTGGAAAAAATGTAAAAATTATGATGGTTAGAAATGCCAAAGACGCTTTCTAGCAACAAAGGGAGTGGTTGCCACTTGTGGTGATCACTCCCTTTTATTGTGTCAAGTTCGCCTTCCCCTGCGATCAGTGCTATAATCAATTGTTAGACTACGATGCGATTAGCAGATTTAAGAAGAGGATTAAGACCCATGAAAATGAGCTTAGCTGAAATTGCCCAGGCAATTCAGGCCCACAATCAGGTTGATCAGTGGGGAGACATTGAGGTGAGAAGTGTCGCTTTCGATTCGCGGAATTTGGAAGCGGGGGGCTTGTTTGTGCCTTTAAAAGGGGAACAAGATGGTCACCAATACGTGGCCAAGGCCTTTGAAAACGGGGCGAAAGCGACCCTGTGGGCTAAAGATCACCCTTATGATCCCGCTGATGGGTACCCACGGCTCGTGGTTGATGACCCCCTTGAAGCTTTGCAACAACTGGGGAAGTACTACCTAAACAAGATTAACCCCGTTGTCGTGGCGGTGACGGGAAGTAACGGGAAGACGACCACCAAGGACATGGTGGCGTCAATCCTGGCGACCCAAATGAACGTCATTAAGACCTACGCCAACTTCAACAACGAAATTGGCGTTCCGGTCACCCTCTTGAACATGGAAGCCAATACCGAAGCGGTGGTGGTTGAAATGGGGATGGACCGCTTTGGTCAATTAGACCTGTTAAGCCGGTTGACGACGCCGGATATTGCGGTGGTGACGATGATTGGGGAAGCCCACATCGAATTCTTTGGTAGCCGCGATAAGATCGCCGACGCCAAGATGGAGATCACCCACGGTTTGGCCGAAGACGGGACCTTTGTTTATGACGGTGACGAACCGCTATTGCGGGAACGGGCCGCGAAGTTGAGCCAACAGACTAAGACCTTTGGCCGCCAGCTTGGTGACGACCTCTACGCCACTAGCGTTAACCCGGACGTTGACCACGTCAGCTTCACGGTTAACCAATGGCCGGATGAAGTCTTCACCATTCCGCTGGTCGGGGAGTACAACGTCAACAACGCCCTGGCCGCAATGACGGTCGGCAAGCTGATGCACGTCACCCCCGCTAACATGAAGCAAGCCCTGCAAAACGTTGAGCTAACCGAAAACCGCTCCGAATGGGTGGCCGGGGCTAACGGTGAACGGATCTTGAGTGATGTTTATAACTCCAACCCCACCGCCGTTAAAGAGGTTTTAGCCACCCTAGCCACGATTCCGGTCGCTGGTAAGCGGGTGGCCGTCTTAGGGGACATGCTAGAACTCGGGGAGGCTTCCGCACGCTTGCACGCCGGTCTTTGTGACGCCATCATGAATGGGCACTTAGATGAAGTCTACTTAATTGGTGGCGAGATGGGCGCATTAAAAGACGCCCTCTTAAAGGCGGGCTACCCAGCGGGGCAACTGCACTACTACCAAGCGGCGCAACGCAAGGCCCTGACCGACGCTTTGCAAGCTAGTTTAACGACCGGGGATGTGGTCTTATTAAAGGCCAGCCACGGTCTGCATTTAGAAAGGGTGTTGGCCCAACTCGAAAAGTAGGGCCCCTACCCAAAGTGGAAACCTAGGGTGGCGGACTGCGGTGAGCCAGTTGGTCATCAGTTAGTTACCACATTGCTACGTAACATTCGGAAATTAAAAAAGAGGTTGGGAGAAAACGAGTTTCTCCCAACCTCGCTTTATTGTACCAATCGAACACATGAGGTGAAATATTTGTATTTTAGTGAATTAGGTTTATCCAACAAGTTGCTCAAGGCGATCCAACGCTCCGGTTATGAAGAGGCCACGCCGATCCAAGAACAAACGATCCCGATGGTCTTAGCCGGCAAGGACGTGATCGGCCAGGCCCAAACCGGGACTGGGAAGACGGCAGCGTTTGGCCTGCCAACCATTGAGCACGTTGACGTGGAAAACCCGGCGATTCAAGCCCTGATCATCTCCCCGACCCGGGAGTTGGCCATCCAAACCGAAGAGGAACTCTTCCGCCTCGGTAAGGAAAAGCGCGTGAAGGTCCAAGTGGTTTACGGGGGCGCCGATATCCGTCGCCAAATCCGTTCCTTAGAAAAGAATCCCCAAATCCTGGTCGGGACGCCGGGGCGATTGCGTGACCACTTGCGCCGCGGAACGGTCGACTTGTCCGGGGTACAAACCCTCGTCTTAGACGAAGCCGATGAAATGTTGAACATGGGCTTTTTAGAAGACATCGAAGACATCATCAAGCAAACGCCAAGCGAACGCCAAACCCTGCTCTTTTCGGCCACCATGCCGTCGGAAATTAAGCGGATTGGGGTTCAATTTATGCACGACCCGCAAACCGTTAAGATCAAGGCTAAGGAACTGACCACCGACTTGGTGGATCAGTACTACGTTCGGGCCAAGGATTACGAGAAGTTTGACATCATGACCCGGATGATCGACGTCCAAGACCCGGACCTGACGATCGTCTTTGGCCGGACCAAGCGTCGGGTCGATGAACTATCCCGCGGGCTGATTGCCCGGGGCTACAATGCCGCCGGGATTCACGGTGATTTGACTCAGGACCGGCGCAGCAAGATCATGCGCCGCTTTAAGGAAGGCCACTTGGACATCTTAGTGGCAACCGACGTGGCGGCCCGGGGCTTAGACATTTCCGGGGTGACCCACGTTTACAACTACGACATCCCGTCTGACCCGGATTCTTACGTTCACCGGATTGGCCGGACGGGCCGGGCCGGGCACCACGGGGTCTCTTTAACCTTCGTGACGCCAAACGAAATGGATTACCTGCACGAAATCGAGAAGTTAACCCGGGTCCGGATGTTACCGCTGAAGCCACCGACGGAAGAAGAAGCCTTCCGTGGTCAAGTGGCCAGTGCCTACAACGACATTGATTCCTTGGTGGCTGATCCGACGACCAACCGTTACAGCGAAGACGCCGCTAAGTTGTTGGAAAAGTACGACGCCGTTGAATTGGTGGCGGCCCTTTTAAACGACCTGACTAAAGACGACGCCAGTCAAGTACCGGTCAAGATCACACCGGAACGACCACTACCAAGTCGCAAGCGCAACGGTCGCGGGGGAAACTACCGTCGCGGCGGGCACGGTAATTCACACCGTAACTTCCACCGGAACGGGGGCGATGGTCACCGGCGCTTCAATGGTGACCGTAAGCGGCGCTTTTCAAACAACCGGAACCGGCGCCGCGAGGATTAAACCATGATTGCCGGGATTGGGATTGACGTCGCCGAGATTGACCGGATTAAGCGGGCGGTCGAAAAGACCCCGTCCTTTATCAACAAGGTGTTAACGAAGGGCGAACAAGCCCAGCTAGCGACCCTCAAAAACCAGCGCTACTACGAGTACATTGCCGGCCGTTTTTCTTTGAAGGAGGCGTACTCTAAGGCGTTGGGGACGGGGATTGGCCGGCACGTCAGCTTCTTAGACGTTGAAATTATCGATAATGAGTTAGGGCAACCGGTGGTGGTAAGCCACCCGTTTGACGGTCCTGCCCACGCTAGCGTCAGTCACACCGGTCAGCTAGTCTTTACGGAAGTCATTTTAGAAAAAGGGGAGTAACAATGGTAAGTGCACGGTTACGAAAAACGGACCTTGTCGTTGACCTCAAGGCCCTAGTGGCAAATGTACAAAGGCAACGGGAACAATTAGCTCCCGGCAGCCGGATTTTAGCGGTCATAAAGGCCAACGCCTACGGTAACGGAATGGTGCCGGTGGCGTCAGCTTTAGCTAGGGCGGGGGTCGAAGGTTTTTGCGTGGCCCTGCTCGATGAGGCAATTGAGTTACGTGATAGCGGGATTCAAGAGTTAGTTTTAGTGCTGGGTATTACCCCAGTTGAGTACGCCCCCCTAGCGGCCGCCCAAGGCATTTCCCTGACGGTGGGGAGCCTAGAGTGGTTAAAGAACTACCAACGGCTGGCAAAAGAAGAGAGGATCAAGCAACCCCTCAAGGTTCACCTGGCCCTAGACACCGGGATGGGACGAATTGGCTTTACCACGCCGGAGGACTTTAAAGAAGCCCTGCAATTAGTAGCGGCGCCTTGCTTTGAATTTGAGGGGATCTTCACCCATTTTGCGACCGCCGACGAAGAGGACGCCACTTACTTTGAGCGGCAACGGGCCCGCTTCGATGACTTCATGGCGGTGGTAACGAAACGACCGCCGTTTGTTCACGTGGCTAATTCGGCCACCGGGCTGTGGCACCAAAAATCAATCGTCGCCAACACGATTCGGATGGGGATTTCAATGTACGGGGCTAACCCATCGGGAGTCGGAATCAAGGAATCCTTCCCGCTCGAACCGGTAACCTCCTTGGTGACCCACGCAACCTACGTTAAGCAATTAAAGGCGGGTGAGTCGGTTTCTTACGGGGCAACGTATACCGCTAAAGAAGACGAATGGGTGGCTACCCTACCGGTAGGCTACGCCGATGGCTATCCCCGCCGGATGCAGGGCTTTTACGTTCTTGTTGACGGCCAGCGCTGTGAGGTCTTAGGCCGGGTTTGCATGGACCAGATGATGGTTCGCCTGCCTAAGGAATACCCGGTTGGGACCGAAGCGGTTTTGATGGGCCGCTCCTTAGATCAAGAAATCACTGTAACTGACGTGGCGGAATACGCCCACACGATTAACTACGAAATTCTTACCGGGATGGGTGCCCGGCTTCACCGGCGCTACCTAGGCTAGGAGGGGTGTCAATGGAGCGGAAAATCAGTCGGGGCGATGTCTATTACGCCGACTTAAACCCAGTCCTAGGGTCCGAACAGGGCGGGATCCGGCCGGTAGTGGTGGTACAAAATAACGTTGGTAACCGCCACAGCCCAACCGTGATCGTGGTTGCCATTACCGCCCGGATGCAAAAACACCGCCTCCCCACTCACGTTAAGCTCAACCAAGGGGCCGCCGGGCTGGATCATGATTCCGTAATCTTGTGTGAGCAGATTCGCACGATCGACAAGACCCGGCTCAAACAGCTCGTCACCCGCCTACCCCAAGCGGTGATGGACCAGGTTGACCAGGCGCTCCGGGTAAGCTTGGCCGTTGAGAAATAAAACTAAAAAATAGCTGAAGATCGACGTTTTAAGCGACGTGATCTCCAGCTATTTCTGTTATTAAGCGGGTGTTTTGGGCCACCCGGAGGCCTAGCTTAGTCAGGCGGACTGCCAAGGCGTGCCGCTTCCGTTCTAAAGGTTCGGGTGGAGGTTTTCAATTTCGATGACCGGTAAGTTCTTCCGGTTTAAGCGCCGGACAATTTTGTCGACCGTTTCTTGGGTTACACCATCGGGTAGGGTGATTAAAACCTGTTTTTCGTCCTTGGTTGGGCTGATCGATAAGACGTTAGCGATTTGACAAAAGCGGGTGATTTCCTTGGCGATGGCTACCAGGGTCCCCCGTTCGTCGCGGACCGCTACCGAGAGGACGTAGGAGCCGGAGTTAACGTTCCAAGCGGTCGCTAGCATTTGTAAGAGCCGATTATGGGTTAAGATTCCGTAAAAGCGGTTGTTCTCATCCAAAACGGCGATGTATGGTAAATCACGGATGGTGAAAAAGACGTTATAAAAGGCGGCGTCCTTTGAGATGAACTTGGTGGCGTTTTTAAGCAACGTCGTCACCGGCAAGGACATGTCGCCCCCGCGCGACTTGTGGCGGTAAAGGTGCATCTTGTAGATATTGCCCCGAAAGAGGGCCCCCGTTGCATCCAGGATCGGAACGCAACGGTAACCGGTATTCTCCAAGGTGGCAAGGGCCTCGGCCAAAGTAGCGTTTTCAGAGAGGGTCGTTAGTTGATCCTTTGGTTGGATGAGGGAATTAAAAATCATATTGGTTCTCCTTATTAAGCCGTTAATGCCGGATACCATCATAGCACAAAATAATAGCTAAATGAGATCTAGATGAGAGAAAAATACGATTCTTTGGGAATCAACCACTATTAAGGTATAATTGAGCTAAGTTCCTTTAACGTAATATCCACGAGGGATCGACAGCTCTAAATGAGGTGAAATTAATATGAAAATGATCGTTGGATTAGGAAATATCGGCACCCGCTACGATGAAACCCGCCATAACGCGGGCTTTATGGTGGTCGAACAACTGGCGCGCGACTTCCACCTGGGGGCTTTTACCCATGAAAAGGTGGAAGCCGTTACCGTTACGGGCCTAATTAATGGCCAAAAGGTGATGCTTGTCAAGCCAACGACCTTTATGAACGAGTCGGGGCGGGCGGTTAAGCCACTAATGGAGTACTACGATATCGCATTAGACGACCTAATCGTAGTTAGCGACGACTTAGACATGCCGGTGGGTAAGATCAAGCTCAAGCAAAGGGGAGCGTCAGGGGGCCACAACGGCCTTAAGTCGTTAATCGACCACCTGGGGACCCGCGAGTTTAACCGGGTTAAGTTGGGGATCGACCACCCTAAGTTTGGCTCCGTGGTTAGCCACGTCCTCGGCCGGTTTGACACCGAGGAGCGCCCCATTTTTGAAGGGGCGGTGCTGCAAGCCGAACAAGCCCTGATTAAGTGGGTGCAAGGGACTAGTTTTGATCAGTTAATGAATGAATACAATTAAAGTGGGGGGAGACACGGGTGAAGTTAACGGAGTTGGCCAAGCAACAGCCAGCCTTTTCAAAAATTAAGGAGGTCATTGATAGTGGCCAGCGCCAATTGATTACCGGGGTTTCCGGGTCGGCTAAAACGCTCCTGTTAGCGGCGCTGCAAGGGGAGTTGTCACACCCGCAGTTAGTGGTGTGCGACAGTCTTTACCACATGCAAGAGCTGGTCGCCGACCTTGAAAACCTGCTTGGTGAGGACCAGGTCTTTGCCTTTCCGGTCGAAGAGGTGTTGGCAACCGAAGTGGCGACCGCTTCACCTGACTACCGCTTGCAACGGGTTCAGGCCCTCAATACCCTTTTGGCAGACCAAGCGGCCGTCGTTGTGACGGATGCGGCGGGTCTGCGCCGGCGCCTGCCCAAACCGGGGGATTTCCAAGCCGCCACCCTGACGGTCGAAGTCGGGGGTGAACTTGATCCAACCACGGTGGGGACCCAGTTGATGGCGATGGGCTATCAGCGCCAAAAGATGGTCTTAAAACCCGGGGACTTTGCCATGCGGGGGTCGATTGTCGACATTTACGCCTTGAACACGGCCCACCCGGTGCGGATCGACCTCTTTGACACCGAGGTGGATTCCCTACGCTACTTTGACGCCGAAAGCCAGCGGAGCGTTGAAAACATCCGGGCGGTGACGATCTTGCCCGCTACCGATTTCATCGCCCCACCCGCCAAGTTAGCTCAGCTAAAGAGGGGGCTGCAAGACGATTACCACCACTTAGCTCAAACGGCGGATGAAGAGGAACGCCAGATTCTGTTTGGCCTCTTTGACCCGGTCATCTCCGCTTTGGACGCGGGGCAGTTACCAGTGGAAATGCTGGAGTACGCCGACCGGGTGTACGAACAGCCGGCCTCCTTGCTCGACTACCTACCCGCGAAAAGCAACCTGGTCTTAGACGACTGGGGGCGGATTAAGGAGGGAGCCAAGCGAATTACGGAGCAAGAAACCGCCTGGTTGATGGATAAGGTGGCCGCTAAACGCCGGGTCAGGGGTGCCACCGTTGATAACGGGGTGATGGAAACCCTACCCAAGCGCCCGGGCCCCCAGACCTACCTAGCCCTCTTTCAAAAGGGGCTTGGACAAGTCAAACTGGCGCAGATCTCTGACTTAGCAACGCGGGAGATGCAGCGCTTCTTTTCCCAATTGGACCTTTTAAAGGGTGAGCTCAAGCGCTGGCAGTCCCAGGGGGCAACGGTTGTGATCATGGCTAACAGCCCGGAACGTCGAAACCAAGTCGCCACTACCCTAGCCGACTTTGGGGTGGCGGTTGTTCAAACGGCGCCCAACCAGTTAATTGAACACCAGGTCCAGCTGGTGGCGGCCACCTTAGCTAACGGATTTGAAATGCCCCCAGCCAACTTGGTGGTGATTACCGAGGCGGAAATGTTCAAACAGGTTAAGAACCGCCGTCCACGGGCACAGAAGTTAGCGAATGCCGAGCGGATCAAGTCCTACACCGACTTAAAGCCGGGCGATTACGTGGTCCACGTGAACCACGGGATTGGCCTGTTTGCCGGGATTAAGACGATGGAAGTCGATGGCGTTCACCAGGATTACATGGTGTTGGATTACCGCGACAACGCCCAGATCTTCGTGCCAGTTACCCAGTTAAACCTGGTTCAAAAGTACGTTTCGGCTGAATCAAAGACGCCTCGCTTAAACCGCTTAGGGGGCGTTGAGTGGGCCAAAACCAAGCAGCGGGTGGCGGCCAAAATTGAAGACATTGCCGACGACTTGGTCGACCTTTACGCCAAGCGCGAGACCGAAAAAGGCTTTGCCTTTCCCAAGGATGACTACTTGCAAGAGAAGTTTGACGACGAATTCCCGTACGCCGAAACTAAAGACCAACTACAAAGCATCCAGGAAATTAAGGCCGACATGGAACGCCCGCGGCCAATGGACCGGCTCTTAGTCGGTGACGTTGGTTACGGCAAGACCGAGGTCGCCCTGCGTGCCATCTTCAAGGCCGTTGCCGGGGGCAAGCAGGTCGCCTTTTTGGTCCCCACCACCATCTTAGCTCAGCAGCACTACGACACGATGAAGGCCCGCTTTGAAGGCTTTCCGGTCACAATTGCCCTGATGTCACGCTTTAAGACCGCCAAGGAATTAAAGGAGACCGACCGGGGGCTTTTGAACGGCGAAATTGATATCGTGGTGGGGACCCACCGGATCTTATCTAAAGACGTCCAGTTTAAGGACCTGGGGCTCTTGATTGTTGACGAAGAACAGCGCTTTGGCGTCAAACACAAGGAGCGCTTAAAGCAACTCAAAGCCAACGTCGATGTCTTAACCCTGACGGCGACGCCCATCCCGCGGACCTTGCACATGTCGATGATGGGGGTGCGAGACCTGTCCGTCTTAGAGACCCCGCCGACGGGCCGTTACCCGATTCAAACCTACGTCTTGGAAAAAAACGGCGCCGTGATTCGGGATGGGATCCTGCGCGAAATGCAACGGGGTGGGCAGGTCTATTACCTGCATAACCGGGTTCACGACATTGAACGGGTGGTCGCGCAGTTAGCGGAGCTGGTTTCCGAAGCCCGGATTGGCTACATTCACGGCCAGATGAGTGAAAACGAGTTGGAAGGGGTGCTGTACGATTTTATCCGCGGTGAGTACGACGTCTTAGTAACCACCTCGATCATCGAAACCGGGGTCGATATCGCTAACGTTAACACCCTCTTTGTCGAAGACGCCGATCGCTTGGGGCTAGCCCAACTTTACCAGATTCGGGGGCGGATCGGTCGCAGCAACCGAGTGGCTTACGCTTACTTCATGTACCAGGGAAATAAGGTTCTAACTGAACAGGGCGAAAAGCGGTTAGCTGCCATTCGGGACTTCACCGAGCTAGGGTCGGGTTTTAAGATTGCCATGCGCGACCTGTCGATTCGGGGGGCCGGTAACCTCCTGGGTAAGCAGCAGCACGGTTTCATCGATTCGGTTGGTTACGACTTGTACACCGAAATGTTAGCCGATGCGGTGGCCACCAAACAAGGTAAGAAGCGACCGGTTAAATCGAACGCCGAAGTCGAGCTCGGGGTCGAAGCCTACTTGCCAAGTACTTACGTCGACGACCAGCGCCAAAAGATCGAATTGTACAAGCAGATTCGCCGGGCCAAGAGTGAAGAAGCACTGACCGAATTGGCTGGTGACCTAATTGACCGCTTTGGGGACTACCAAACGCCGGTGGCGAACTTATTAACGATCGGGACGATCAAGCTGTACGCCGACCAGGCAATGCTAAGCGAAATTAAGCGCAAGCGCGATAACATTTACGTCAACTTTACGGTGGTTGGTAGTAAAAAAATCAACGCCCCACAAATTATCCAGGCCCTGGCCAAGACCCACTTTAAGGCCACCATGGATGAAAAAGAGGACGGCGCCATTTCCTTACGGCTGGTAATCCAACCAAAGATGACGGAACAGGACTGGTTGAACCAGCTACTGGCGCTTACCAGGGAATTGGGTCAGCGAGTGCAAGAAGCAAACAATGAACAAGAAGGGGAAACCAAGCAATGAGATTGGATAAGTTTTTAAAGGTATCACGAATCATTAAACGCCGGGCAATTGCCAAAAAGATTGCCGATCAGGGACGGATCATGATCAACGACAAGGTAGCCAAGTCTTCCAGCGACGTCAGGGTTGGCGACGTACTGACGATTGAGTTCGGTAACAAGACCGAAAAGGTACAGGTTAACCAGTTGGTGGAAACGACTAAGAAGGACGAGGCAGCCGGGATGTACGAAATTTTAGAGGAAAGCTACGCCGAAGACTTCGGCAAGGAATAAATTTCGTGATGGGAATCGTCAAAAAGCATGGACACTAGCGGGAAAATCTTGGTATAATTTTTTTAGTGATAGGCAAAGGAGGGTTCGTATGCAAAAGAGACACCATCGTATTGCGGCGCTAAACACCATTTACGCCCGCCGGATAGCGGAAAACCGCCGGTATCGCTACCGGGTTCACGTTCGCCGGGCGAAGATTATGTACTCCATTATTTTAGTGGTGGCCCTGATTCTCGGTTTCCAACTGTGGCAAAGCAAGCAAACCCTCGCCAAGGTCAACCAAAACATTGACCAGCAACGGACGGTCCTCAAGCAAAAGCAGGCAACCGGCAAGAAGTTAACCAAGCAAATTTCGTTGTTACACAACCAGGATTACCTCGAGCAGTTGATTAGATCCAAGTACAACTACTCTAAGACTGGTGAAACGATTTGTAATTTTGCTGATTAAAAAAATCCCTTATTCTTAGTCAAGGATAGGGATTTTTCTCTTTTAAACGCTTGTCAGGACCCGAGGGTGTGTTATACTCAATTACAATTAGTAACAATTATAATCGTATGAGGAGGAAATGCTTAGTTCATGGCACTTGAAGAAGGCGCAAAGGTTTCGGGTACCGTTTCGGGAATTACGAACTTTGGAGCGTTTATTGATTTAGCAGATAATAAGACGGGACTCGTTCACATCAGCCAGGTCTCCGATAAGTTCATCAAAGACATTCACGATGTCTTAACGGTTGGCGATAAGGTGATGGTAAAGGTCATGAAGATTGAAGGCAACGGTAAGATCGCCCTTTCAATGAAGCAGGCTACGCCAACGGAGCCGGCCAAGCGTGATCACCACGATCAGCAACCAAGTGAGCGGTTAAGCCACAGCCACGATGACCGCCAGAATCGTCATCACGAACCCCGTGGTTTCTCCCGTCCCGCTCGTAGCTTCAGTGGCCGGGGGAATTTTGACCATCACAAGCCGTCCGGGGACTTTAACGACATGCTATCCTCCTACCTTAAGGAAAGTGAATCCCGTTTGTCGAATTTAAAGCGGCAAACCGATGGTAAGCGGGGCGGCCGGGGTGGCCGGCGAAGCTAATGAAAGACCCTAAATTAACGATGGAGCGGTCCCCCCTGGGGAGCCGCTTTTTTTCGTCAAGCAACACCTTAGTCGTGGCCGTTTCAACCGGGGTGGACTCAATGGTGCTCTTAGACCTGCTCCAAAACTTACCTAAGTTAAGGCGTCCCCGTTTAATCGTTGCCCACGTTAACCACCACTTGCGTACCCAAAGCACCGCAGAAGAAGCCTTTTTACGTACGTATTGCCGGCAACGAAGCCTTCCCCTCGAAGTGGCCCAGTGGGCGGTCGCAGAGCACCCAGCGAAGGGAATTGAAGCGGCGGCCCGCCGGTTTCGCTACGCCTTTTTTGCCACGGTGATGGACAAATACCAAGCCCAGGCGGTGGCGACGGCGCACCACCAAGACGACCTGGCGGAAACGGTCCTGATGAAGTTAATTCGTGGTGGTCGGATCGAACAATTAGGAGCGCTGAGATGGCAGCGCCCCTTTGCCAGTGGCGCACTAATTCGCCCCCTACTCGCGCTTAATAAACAAGACCTCCGCCGCTATGCTAAGGACCATCAGTTGACCTGGTTTGAAGATGAAACAAACCGTGATCTAACCCCGTTTCGCAACCGGGTTCGGCACCGCTACCTTCCAAGCCTCAGCGTTGAAAACCCCCGGCTCGTCACGGCGCTGGCTAGTGACGCCGAGCAAATCAATGACCTCTTGGGCTTGGCTAACGAACGACTAGGGGAACTCGATGCCGCCCTGCGGACCGAACGGGGCTTTTCGTTGTCCGCCTTTCGTCGGTTGAGTGAAAGTACCCAACGTTCCTACCTCCGCTACTACCTAACCAAACGGGGCGTTGCAACGATTAAAGAAGAACAGCTTCACCAACTGGTAACCGGGTTAGGCGACCAAACCAGGCCGCCCCAGAGCTTCCAACTGCCCAATCAGTGGTGCTTGGTTAAGGGCTACCGGGAGGCCTTCCTTAAAAAAGCCGGGCAAATGGCCCAGGAAGGCGAATCGGAGGGGGAGTTTGTGGTAGAATTGGGCCAGTGGTATCGTCTCCGGGCGGGGGGGACTTTTTCAGTCACCCGCCAGCCAGACCAAGGGTCAGTGACCACGGTTTGGTTGACTAACAACCAGTTTCCCCTGACTTGCCGTCCCGTTCAAGCTGGTGACCGGCTATTGTTAAAGGGGGGCACACACCAACGGGTTCGGCGGGTCTTGATCGACCAAAAGGTTCCCCGTGACTTACGGGCGAACCAACGGGTGATCGTCGACGCCTTAGGCCAAGTGGTGTGGTTAGTCGGGGTAAAGGTGGCTTGGTTTGACCGTCGACCAGGGGCGCTACCGGTAGCGTTATGCCAACGAGAACAATGATATTGAGAGGAAAAGCATGAATAACGACATCGAACGGATCCTTTTTGACGAGGAGCAGATTCAAACGCGAGTGGCAGAACTGGCTGCTCAAATTACCAACGATTACCAAGGGAAGCGCCCGGTGATCGTATCTGTTTTGACGGGGGCGGTTTTGTTTACCGTCGACCTAATTAAAAAGATCGATCTGTACGCGGAGATGGACTTCGTGGACGTTTCTAGTTACTACGGGGGCACGGCGTCCAGCGGGACCGTTAAGTTACTTCACGACTTAAAGCACTCGATTGCGGGCAAGGACGTCATCATCGTCGAGGACATTGTTGATACCGGTCGGACCCTGAAGTTTTTGATGGAACTACTGGAAGGGCGTGGGGCCACGAGCATTAAGGTTTGCACCTTCTTTGATAAGCCGGCCGGACGGGAGGTCGAAGTGGCGACCGATTACGTTGGTTTTGACGTTCCCCACGAATTTTTGGTTGGCTATGGTCTGGACTACGAAAATTACTACCGGAACCTCCCGTACGTCGGCGTTTTGAAGCCGGAAGTCTACCAAAAGAATGATGACTAATTATTAGTCAGCGATGGTCAGATATGGTATATTATGACCATTCACAAAAACAACAACGTGCAGCTGTTGGATAGGAGGTTGTTATGAATAACAATCGGAAAAATAATGGATTTTCCCATAACGTCCTCTTCTATTCGGTAATCTTTCTTTGCATTATGGGGATTGCTTATTTCCTGTTTGGGGGAAATAGTACCACCAGTCAGAGTAAAAACTTATCGCAAAGCGAATTTATTTCCGCACTGAAGAGTGACAAGGTGAAAAGTTTCCAGCTGCAGCCTGATGGGGGAGTATACCGGATCACCGGGACTTACCGTAAAGCGCAGCCCGTGTCATCGAGTTCCACGACGGGCTTTTCTTTAGGTGGGCAGAGTGCAAGCTCCACGACCAACTTTGAAAGCTCGGTTCTGGAAAGTGACGTCACCATCGCCCAGCTACAGAAGTATGCTGAAAAGGAAAAGGTGGAGGTTTCAACCAAGTCGGAAGAATCCAATAGCCTTTGGATGAACCTGTTAGTGACGGTTCTTCCCCTGGTCATCATGATTTTCTTCTTCTACATGATGATGGGGCAAGCTGGTCAAGGCGGTGGCGGTCGCGGGGTGATGAACTTCGGTAAGACCAAGACCAAGCCGTCAGACTCAAAGGAAAACAAGGTTCGCTTCTCCGACGTGGCCGGGGAAGAAGAAGAAAAGCAAGAACTGGTCGAAATTGTCGAGTTCTTGAAGAACCCCAAGAAGTTCATGCGCTTAGGGGCGCGGATCCCAGCCGGGGTGCTCTTAGAAGGCCCTCCGGGAACCGGGAAGACGCTCCTGGCTAAGGCCGTGGCCGGAGAAGCCGGTGTTCCGTTCTTCTCCATCTCCGGTTCGGACTTCGTTGAAATGTTCGTTGGGGTCGGGGCCAGCCGGGTCCGGGACCTGTTCGAACAAGCTAAAAAGGCCGCACCGTCGATCATCTTCATTGATGAAATCGACGCCGTTGGTCGCCGCCGGGGGAACGGCATGGGTGGTGGTCACGACGAACGTGAGCAAACCCTGAACCAATTGCTGGTTGAAATGGACGGGTTCCAAGGGGACGAAGGGGTCATCGTAATGGCCGCCACCAACCGTTCCGACGTCTTAGACCCCGCTCTCTTGCGGCCGGGCCGGTTCGACCGGAAGATCTTGGTTGGGCGTCCCGACGTTAAGGGCCGTGAAGCCATTCTGCGCGTTCACGCTAAGAACAAGCCGTTGGCAAGTAACGTCGACCTAAAGGAAATCGCTAAGCAAACGCCAGGTTTTGTGGGGGCCGACCTCGAAAACCTACTGAACGAAGCCGCCCTCTTAGCTGCCCGGCGTGACCGGACGGAAATTGACGCCGCCGACATCGATGAGGCCGAGGACCGCGTGATTGCCGGGCCGGCCAAGCGTGACCGGGTCATCTCACCACGGGAACGTAACACCGTGGCCTACCACGAGGCGGGGCACACGATCGTGGGGTTGGTCTTAAACGACGCCCGGGTGGTTCACAAGGTAACGATTGTGCCGCGGGGACGCGCCGGCGGGTACGCCATCATGTTGCCGCGTGAAGACGAAATGCTGATGTCTAAGAAGAATGCCGAGGAACAGATCGCCGGGTTGATGGGTGGTCGGGCCGCCGAAGAGATTATCTTCAAGTCCCAGTCGTCGGGTGCTTCTAACGACTTTGAACAGGCAACGCAAATCGCCCGCGCCATGGTTACTCAATACGGGATGTCCGATAAGATTGGTCCGGTTGAGCTCCAGAGCTCCGGACAGGTCTTCACCGGGCAAGGCTACGATCAATCACCGTACTCCGAACAAACGGCGGCCTTGGTTGATCAAGAAGTGCGCCGGATCCTGTTAGAAGGGCACGAACAAGCCCTGCACATCATCGAGACGCACCGCGAACAGCACAAGTTAATTGCCGAAGCCCTGCTGAAGTACGAAACGCTGGATGAAAAGCAAATCCTCAGTCTTTACAAGACCGGGAAGATGCCAGAAGAAGATGTGGTGGCGGCCGAAGATGAACAACACGCCCAAACCTTCGAGGAATCTAAGCGCGAACTTGAACGGCGTGAAAACGCTAAGGCTGAAGCGACCGAAGAAGACGCTGAGCAAACCACCAGCCAAACGGAGGGTGATGAGCAAAGTACTCCGCAGGCAACGGATGCTGAGCAAGACAAGCAAGCTGATCAAACCGATCAAACGAAGCCAACCGACCCTGATCAACCAGATGATCGGGATCACCGGGAATAAGCCCGCGGTTGGGGAATAAATGGGGAGCGGATGTGACCACAGTTGTTGCACCCGCTTTTCTTATGGAGGAAAAATAATGGAAGACTACTTAGTAAAAAGCGTGGCCGAAAACGGTCAATTTCGGGCGTACGCCGTTAACGCAACGGCCCTAGTTGAAGAAGCCCACCAAATTCACGATACTTGGAGCGCGGCCTCCGCAGCCTTGGGCCGAGCAATGGTCGGGACCTTGCTGTTAGCAACCTCGGGTCTGCAAGGGGAAGCGGGGATGACGGCCAAGATCCAAGGTGACGGGCCGGTCGGCTTTATCGTCGTTGACGGGACCGCCCAGGGGACGGTGAAGGCCTACATGCAAAATCCCCACGTTCACCTGCCCTTAAATGCCAAGGGTAAAATTGACGTGGCGGGTGCCGTAGGGAAGACGGGGACCCTGTCCGTGACCAAGATGGCCCCGGGAGATAAGACCCCGTACACCGGGGAAGTCAACCTGGTTTCGGGTGAATTAGGTGATGACTTTACTTATTACCTGGCCCAGTCAGAACAGATTCCATCGGCCGTGGGACTGTCGGTCTTTGTCCAATCCGATGACCACATTGAAGTTGCCGGGGGCTTTTTGATCCAGGTTCTACCGGGAGCAAGCGACGAAGCGATCAACCACTTGGAAACGACGCTACGGGAACTACCGCTGGTGTCTGACCTGCTACGGGAAGGGAAAACGCCCGAACAGATTCTGGAGACGATCTTTGCCGGTCGTGATTTGAAGATCCTCGAAAAGATGCCGGTCGAATACAAGTGTGATTGCTCAAAGGACCGGTTCGAAAAGGCATTGGCCAGTTTATCCAAGGACGACTTACAAGAAATGATTGATAACGACCACGGGGCCGAGGCCGTCTGCCGTTTTTGTGGTCACAAGTACCACTTCAGCGAAGAAGAACTCAAGTACTTGGTCGCAACTAAGTAAATGTCGGTGAAGACTAGGCGACGACTTGCTATTGATTTAAACATTGCGATACAATGCAATTGCTTAATTTAAATTAGGAGGAAAACGAATGGAATGGAAGATCGGGAGCGTCACAATCCCTAACCAAGTGGTTGTGGCACCGATGGCTGGGGTCATGAACACCGCCTTTCGGGTGATCTGTAAGAAGTTTGGCGCCGGCTACGTGGTTTCGGAAATGATTTCCGACCGCGGGATTATGTACCACAACAAAAAGACCCTGCAAATGATGGGTGTCGACCCGGTCGAACACCCGATGGGACTGCAAATCTTTGGTGGGACCAAAGAGACCCTAGTGGAGGCCGCTAAGTTTGTCGACGAAAACACCGATGCCGATGTGATCGACATTAACATGGGCTGCCCCGTTAATAAGATCGTCAACACTGAGGCTGGTTCCCGGTGGCTATTAGACCCCAACAAGGTTTACGAGATGGTTTCTTACGTGACCGACGCCGTAAAAAAGCCCGTAACCGTTAAAATGCGGACGGGCTGGGACGACCAGCACATCTTTGCCGTGGAAAACGCCCTAGCGGCACAGCGGGCAGGGGCAGCAGCGGTGGCAATGCACGGCCGGACCCGTAAGCAAATGTACCGGGGTCACGCTGATTGGGACATCTTGAAGGAAGTGGCCAGCCAGCTGACGATCCCGTTTATGGCTAACGGAGACATTAAGACCGCTGAAGAAGCCAAGTATGTATTGGAATACACCGGCGCCGATGCCATTATGATTGGGCGGGCCGCCATGGGGAACCCGTGGATGTTGACGCAGACGGTTCACTACTTAGAAAACGGGGAACTACTGCCGGAAGCAACGCCGGAAGAAAAAATCACGACGGCCAAGGAGCACTTGGCACGCTTGGTGGACCTGAAGGGTGAATACGCTGGGGTCCGGGAATTCCGCGGGCAAGCAGCTTACTACATGAAGGGAATTCCGCGGGCCGCCCGGACGAAGGTGGCCCTGATGGAAGCCACTGAACAGGCACAAATGGACGAGATCTTTGACCGGTTTATTGACCAGTACGAAGAACGTCAATTACAACAAAACGTAAACTAGGAGGAAGCACGATAAATGGCGAATGAAGAGCATTTTAACGACCAGATGGTGGTTCGACGGGAAAAGATGCAGGCATTAAGGGACCAAGGGGTGGCGCCGTTTGGTCACCGTTTTGATCCGGACCACGATTTATCCACGGATATCCGCAAGAAGTACGAAAACGATAGCGGTGAACTACTGTTAGCCCAACACAACGTCGTAACGATTGCGGGACGGATGATCGGAAAACGGGGAAGCGGGAAGGCGTCCTTTGCCGACCTATTGGACCGGGGAGGCAAGATCCAATTCTACGTTCGCCAAGATATGGTGGGGGAAGAAGCCTACAAGCTATTCAAAGAATCCGACTTAGGGGATTTCTGGGGGATTACTGGTGATGTAATCAAAACCCGGATGGGCGAACTGACGGTGCGGGCCGAAAAGATTACCTTTTTATCCAAGGCCCTCCGTCCGCTGCCGGATAAGTACCACGGCTTGCAGGACCCAGAGTTAGTCTACCGTCAGCGTTACTTGGACCTGATCACTAACCGGGAAAGCTTCGAACGTTTCCAAACCAGGACTAAGATTATTAAAGCCGTGCGCCGTTACATGGACGATAATGGCTTCTTAGAGGTGGAAACCCCCATCCTAGAAAACATTGCCTCCGGGGCTGAGGCGCGGCCGTTTGTGACCCACCACAACGCCTTAAACATTGATATGTACATGCGAATTGCCACCGAACTACGGCTTAAGCGCCTAATTGTCGGCGGGATGGAACGAGTTTACGAACTGGGGCGGATCTTCCGTAACGAAGGGATGGACCCGTACCACAACCCTGAATTCGATACGATGGAAACCTACGCCGCTTACTTCGACTTCAACGACGTGATGAAGGAAACGGAAGGGATTTTTAAGGCTGCCGCTGGTGTAGTTGCTGATGACTTAAAGATTACCTACCAAGGAACGGAACTCGATTTCAGTACCTCCTTTAAGCGTCTCCACATGGTGGATGCCATTAAGGAAGCAACGGGAATCGACTTCTGGCAAGAAATGACCGTTGAAGAGGCCCGTAAGCTGGCTGATGACAACGGAATTAAATACGAGAGTTGGTGGAAGGTTGGCCACATTATTAACGCCTTCTTTGAAGAAAAGGTTCAAGATACCTTGGAACAACCGATTTTTATCTATGGTCACCCGGTAGAAGTCTCACCGTTAGCAAAGATTAACGAAGAGGATTCCCGTTTTACTGACCGGTTTGAACTGTACATTTTGGGTAAGGAATACGCGAATGCCTTCTCTGAATTAAACGACCCAATTGATCAACGCAAGCGTTTTGAGGCACAAGCTCAAGAAAACGCTGAGGGTAACGATGAAGCCCAGCCGATTGACGAGGACTTTGTTGAAGCACTCGAATACGGGATGCCGCCTACCGGTGGGCTCGGGGTCGGAATCGACCGGATGGTAATGTTGATGACGGACGCAAAGTCAATTCGCGACGTCTTATTATTCCCAACGATGCGACCAAAGAAGTAGCCTAGAAATAGGTGAGATAAGAATAAGACGGTTTAAAACCGTCTCATGATCAAAAGCTCAATCATTCGGTAACGCGAGTGATTGAGCTTTTTTAGTCCCGGAATGTCAATTTAAATTAGAAATCGGCTATCTGTAATATACTTCATGAATACCTCTAAAGGTGTTTGGTAATTAAGTGACTTGCGTGGAATGTTATTACGG